>OCVR010000262.1_pt1 | contig 44194 bp, 58 predicted proteins | sample 1539091 | NCBI WGS metagenome assembly OCVR01 (sample SAMEA3355530, study PRJEB22509) | marine metagenome | biome: marine; feature: coastal ocean; material: water | place: USA | collected 2010-08-07 | depth 16 m | reverse complement strand
CTACTGAGATTTATGCTCGTAACTGGTTCCGTAATGATAACTCTCAAGAAGGTATATACAACCAAGGAACTGGTGTTCACGCTTATTCTTGGCAAGGTCAGTACTATGCTATCACTGGTAACAATAACAGTTCATCTATGTCTCTACAACTTAGAGCAACATTTAACGGTACAATGTGTCGTTGGATGTATGGTGATAGAACTTGGTCTGGCGATCTTAACGCTGCTGGTCAATGGCAACTACAAACACGCCACCAAGATGGTTACTCGCCAACTATACGCTTTAAAGAAGAAGGCAACGAATCTTGGACTGGTAACATCGGTAACGATGGTGGTAAACTAGAATATCACTCAAACCGTTTCTATATCGAAGCAGGTGGTAACTCTAACAGAATTTGTCAGTTCCGTAGAAATGGTTCTGATAGATCTTATGTTGATAACAACGGTCTATACGTTGGTACAGCTACGTCAGCAAGATGGGCTGACCTTGCGGAGAGATATACCGCTGATGATATGTATGATAATGCAACTGTTATGGGTATGAACCTTGATGGTGATTCTGAGATTACTAAATGGGAGCCAGGAATGCCTCTCGTAGGTGTTATCTCTACTAACCCAGCTGTTCAAATGAACGACATGGGAATTGCACCTGGAAGTACATCTAAGAAAGCAAGAATGAATCCATTTATTGCTCTTAAAGGACGTATTCCATGCTTAGTAAGTGAAGACGTTAAGAAAGGTCAGTGGGTAATCCCAGCTGGTGACGGTAAAGCAAAAGGAGTAGACTACGGAACTCCTGGTATAAATAGTTATGAGATTATAGGAATCGCTCTTGCAGATTCCGAAAATGGAGAAGTTGAGGTGAAAGTATAATATGCCAAGTTATAGTTCGTTAAATTCTACTACACAATCATATTGTGGTAGACAGCTAAGGACCTTTGACAGATCAGTCGGGTTTTATATCAATGCATATGTTTATGCAAACGGTGGACAAACCAGTTATTCCAGAGGTCAATGGCATTATACAAGATTTGAATTTGTTAACGCATCGAATAGTTATTATAATAATTATTTGGATGGTGGCATTTATACCGGCAATATTATACGCTCAAGCCAAGTACAAAATTCTATTTCACGTATTGTTAGACGAACTGTTGATTTAGTCGAAGGGCGAATATCAAACAGAACAATTAACGCATATTATTGTCATGCAAGCTGTCACTCATCTTGTCATTCATCGCGAGGTAGACGCTAATGGTTATGAGAAGATCAGATGTGAATTCATGGGTTCAATCTTACGGAGGCGGACAACTTCGCACCTTTGATAGAACTGTAGGAATTTATGTTAATGCTTATGTACGTGGTACGGGTATTACAAGTTACTCACGCGGACAATGGCACTATCACAGGTTTGAATATGTTAATGCATCTAATGGTGTATATAATAACTATGTTGATGGCGGTATTAACGCTGGTAATATTATTTACCCGATTGATATCATTGATACACTAGAAGATTTAACAAGAAGAACAGTAGACTTAATAGAAGGCAGAATGAGTAACCGAACAATTAATGCTTATTACTGCCACGCCAGCTGCCATAGTAGCTGTCATTCATCGAGAGGAAGACGCTAATGTCAATGCAAAAATCATACTGCAAACAAATGCGGTATTCAGGACCAGAAAGTTTATCACCAGGTGATGCAACTAAATTTGATGTATTAATTCAGATGGAAGTATTATCGGGGTGTCAGCAGGCTTGTCTTGGTTGTTTCGTTGATAAGAATATTGATCCTGCAATGAATCAACAGATTATTGATAGAGCTAAAGAATTAACAGATGGTGTTAAGAGAACAGGTCTCAATCTAAGAGAATTTGTTATTGGACCAACTGATTTCTTTACAGCATCTAATACCGAGTCAGTTTTAAATAATGAAACTGTACAAGAAATTATGCGCGAACATACCGGCGCCCGTATTGCTGCACCTGCAAAGTTTGATGTAGCAACAATGGAAAGAGTACAAGAGATATTTAATATCCTTGATGACGAAGATAAATTCCGTCGTGAAATGATTATTGAATTTATTATGCCAATTGGTAGAGTAGATCAAATGTTAAACGACATTCTTTATTACGAAGAAGTAATGAGAAAAGTAAAGTTCTTTAAAGAGAACACACCAAAGCAAATGGATTGGTCTTGGACGTTACAAGCATCTAATGTTGTTGGTAAATCAATAGATAAAGAAACATATAATAGAATTATTAAACGCTCAGTGCAAGATTATGAAACTATTGTTGAAATGAATCCTGCATTCTCAAGAGCAAGCAACGAATTAGTACAGCGTAAAAACTTATTTGGTTGGAATGAATTCTTGGGTAGAGTAATTGATGAAGGTAATGCTAACGAGACAGTAATGTCAATGGCTCACCTATATTGTAATTCTATTAACTTTGTTGGTATCACTATCGTTCCAGGCGAAAATGGTCCAACTACGCACCTAAATGTTATGCTACATGAGCAAGCATTCTTCTTAAAAAATAAGAACTTAGATGTTACTGGTTTGACATTCGAGGAAATCCTTGATAGGAAAAACCAACTTATTGCTAAAGGTATAAATAGGTCGAGTAAGGTAAAAGATTGTTCAACCTGTCAATACAAAATTGCTTGTGCAAGCAGACTGGTATTCGAAGCTCAAGAAACATTAAAAATTGATGGTTGTGTATTGAACAAAGATGTATTAAAGCATTATAATCCATATGATTGGACCTGGAATGATGATGCAACTAAAAAATTAGGAGAAGCTTCATGATTGGGCAAAGTTTATATTACTTAAATAATAAAAAGTATATTACAAATACAACGAATATTGAAACAATAGTAGGCGAATTAAACTCGTTCTACCATACTGCTGACCCAAGAAATATTGTGGTTGTGCATCCTAGCTTTACGGGCGATGAAGCTGGTCAAGTTGTTGAAGCACAAATTATTCAATTAGCTGAAGGTGTAAGAACCGGTGCTGGGGATCTAATGACTTTTGAAACTTTTGAGGATATTGCCAATTCAACTTATATACAAAATAGTGATAAAAGAATCATTGCTTTCTATAATGAAACAGATATGCTTAATGTATATTGCCGTTATATTTCCGGTCTATTAACTGCTTCTGGTTTTTATGCAGATGCGGACCCTGCTGTTGACATTAACGAAATTACTTGTAACTTTATTCAAGCTGTTATAGAAACTGATAGCATTATTACTTTAATGGCTGAATCTGATGTTATAGCAAATGCTCGAACAACTTGTGCTGCAATTTTAGCAGACGCAGAAACACCGCCGTTTACTATTGTATATCAAAATGGTAAGAACTTTAGTTATGATTTATTGTTCTATTTAAATGATAACTATCCGTGTGCAGGCGTCGCGAACCTACTCGTAGAAAAATTCACAATTCACTCTTCTGTTATGGCTCAAGATGTTATGGAACACTTTACATCAAGACGCCACTACTCTGCATACATTATGTCAGTAATTGATTATATGAATGCAAATGCAACAGACGCAAATGGTTGGGCTACTAACAAAAAAGAATTCTTCCGAGATGTATATGTTAATGCGGCAAACGCAGGTAACTACCAGTTGGCATTCTATAAACTTAAAGAGTTATGGGATAAAGTTAAAGACGACGCAGCGTTTATTCAGGTACATACAGATAAAGCGTCAGAGCCCGATGGTTGGGAATATATGGATATCTATACAGAGATCAATAACGTATTTCCGATTGTTCAAAAGGTATTGGAAAGAAATTTTAGCACTGAAACTATTACAGATGATTTAAGATTGATTAATACAGACGTACAGTTTTTCTCTAAAAGACAAAACCGCATCCCTTATTTGATCCATAAATATCCATTAACATAATTGAAGGTACTATAATATGAATGATAATGAAAAACAAGCATATAAACTCCCACTAGCACCACAAGATCTAGTAGAGATTTATAAGCTTAAAGAGCAAGAAGATGATTATGTTTTATGGGTAGACTACCTAGGATCTAAAGAAAAGCTTTCGGCTGAGCATATTATTATATACTTGGCTAATACTAATTTTAAAACAACCTTTTCGCATATCGACGAAGATTTGATGTTAGCTTATATTAAATCTAGTTTTATGATTGACGCTGGGTTGTTAACGAGATTTGTTGTAATGTTATTGAAGTTAAGATTCGGCCACGAAATAAATCATTTAGAAGAAGATCTTTTTAATATGTGGCCAAAAGAAGAAATGCACAATTTCGTAGATAAGCATATTGCTTTAGTTGATGAATTAGCAGATACAATTGCTCAAATAATTCCTTTTGTACTATGCACATTCTATAAAAATCTGCCAGATGAAATGAAAGCGCAAGAAGTAGATGTTAAAGAAGCTGTTGAAGGTATTGAAGTAAAAGACACACCATCTAATATTGGTCCAAATCTTGCTAAAATAATTATTGACGGCTGGGATGGATTCTTAGTTGTATGCCATATGCTAGGGTTTAAAGAATACTATAATAAATCAGTATACAATGATAAGCCCGCATTTTTCGGAAAAGATTTATTCTTCCTTCTCACACAATCTAATATTACAAATAATATTCTAAGCATTTTCCCTCCAGGATTTATTGTTAATCATGAAGCGATTGAGCAAAAAACTGCAGAAGAAATTATTGAAGAGATTAAAAAAGAGAAAGAGTTAGAAGAAGGCGATGATAGTTCATCTGAATAAGACTCATGCTGGCTACTACAACTATGAAGAAAATAAAAGTCCAATTAATAATGATTTCCTTAGAACAGAAATTAATTTAGACATTCTTCATGGGTGCAGCCAAATGTGTCCTGGCTGTTTTATTCCTCGTAAGAATCTTACAAACGCAGATCATCTAACCACACTTTATAAAACACTACTCGAAGGTAGTTATTACCCAGATGAAATCGTCGTGGGTCCTACTGACATATTTGATGCAGAGAACTTTGACGAGATCATGGAACATTCTTCTATGAAAGACTTGTACGGTATATCTGCTATTGGATTTCTCACAACATTAAATCAACCTATAGAAGTAATCAAAGAAAAGCTCGATAAGATCTGGAGCTTATACGAAGGTATTGATAGAATACCTGATATTGATTTTAAAATTGTTTTAGATATTAATCAATATATTAATAAAGATATTCGTATGGCTGATTGGTACAAAAAGCTTGCATTGTTTGAAGAAGGTTCAGTTCAATTAAGAGTGAATTGGTATGAAGGAATCTTTGATAAAATATCTTACAATGATTTATGCCAAAAAGTATTCGACGATTTTAATGCACCGATTGTAATCACACCATCATTCCTTACAGACAGAAATGTAAGAGGCAAGGTTGATAAGCATTTAAAAATGTTTAGAGAAGATCTAATAAATCAAAATATAGATTCTAAATGGCGTAACTTATATACATTCTTTGATTCTAGTTTTAATGGATATGGTTGTCAGAACTATAGTTTTTATAATGGAAAGATATACGTCAATCCATTTTTATACGATGCTATTATACAAAGAACACCAGAGTTTGAATCAAGGATAGATGAACCTAAGTTATACGAAAATTTAGATTATGCTAAGACTACCGATGATTGTAATAAATGTGAATTCTTAATGAGTTGTGCCGAACGTAATGTTCATATGTATATGAAATCAAGAAATATTAAAGGCTGTGTTGCTTTAAAGGAGTATATGCATGCCGATAATTAAGAACAATTTATATTACGAATTGACCACAGAGACTCAAACGAAGCCTGTCAGCGCCGTTAAGATACAGTTGGATGTACTAGATGGGTGTCACCACAAGTGTCCAGGATGCTTCGTGCATCGACGTGGTAACGCATCTGAGGTACATCAACTAGAATCTGCTAAGGAATTTATAAAAGAAATCACAGACAAAGGTATACTCGTAGATGAGATGCTTATTGGTCCTACAGACTTTTTAGCATCAGAAAACTTCTATGAAGTAATGCCACACCTCGTTGATATTGTAAACGAGAACTCTCCTATCTTAGCATTTGTATCTACACTTATTGATGGTGATATTCCAAGATTCTGTCAGTTCTTAAAAGATAATATTAATCTTGATACAGAGATTGAAATAGGTATTGCAACTAATCCTCACAAGTTTATGTCTTTAGATTACATGTCAAATATACAATCTAAACTTAAATACTTAGATGAGAATATAGACCACGAGATTACATATACGTTTGTTGTAAATATTAAAGACTATGGAATAGATTATCATGAGTTACATGAGCATGCAGTTAAATGCTTTGATACTATTTTAGATTTTATTCCGTCTGTTTCAAGATCTCATAAAGCAAATATTATATTAGAAACATTAGATAAGTTTAATGAATACTTTAATGTGTTGACAAGAGATTCAACAATGAATAATATAATGGTGGATCATTCTCATGCAGGAATGAATTACACTGTTTTAAATTATAAAAGAGGTGATTGGTATTTAAGCCCGTTTATGTATGAGAACATGGCTATCTATCATGATATGTTTAAAGTAGAAACATTCGAAGACGCTGTAACAATTACCGAATCACAAATAGATAGAGCAAAGAATACTGAATGTGAAAGCTGTCCTATGTTTTTCTCATGTTATAATCGTAAGATTATTTTATTAAGAGATTATCTTGGTGTTGATAGATGTATTGCACCAAAAGAAAACATGATAAATAATATACATAACTTCAATCAACCAGCACAAGAAATGTATGACTGGGAAGGATATTCAGTAGATGCCGATAAGCAAGGTTATAGGAAAAAGTTCCTTGTAACAGAAGACGGCGACGAAAGATTAGACAGGATAAAAGATATTTCTTATGTTAAATAATGAATGGCAAGACATTGTGATAAATGGTAAGAAGCTCGAAGAGTTTAGTGCTATTTCTGATATGGGTACTTACAAGATACAAGTTAATTTAGAAATACTTGAAGGTTGTTCTTATATGTGTCCCGGATGTTTTGTTAAACGTAGAGGCAATTGGAATCCAAAATCAATTAATCTATTTCATGCACTTGCATATGAATTAAAAGATAGAACCGATATCGTATTAGATGATATTGTAATTGGACCAACTGATTTTTATGGTGCTGAGAATCTAGAAGAAATTATTAATAACCCAAGACTTGCAGATGCAATTCTAATGATGCCTGAAGATAATAGAAATGTTCAGCATAACTGTTCTATTCTTGGTTCATTATCAGAAGAAGATATCGATGGGAAGATTAAAGCTATCGAGAACTCACCGTTAGGTAAAGCAGTAGAAGCTTGGGATGTTCAGATTGCTTTAGATTTAAATAGATTAATGACTGACATAATTTATATGGAAGCACTCGACAGACGAATAGAAACATTTAAAAATAGTTCTTTAAACTTTGAAATTAGTATGGCTACTAATATTGTTCAAGGTGTTGAAGAAATTCTATTTGCAGCGATTGACTTTGTAAGAACTAAATACGAAACAGTAATTGAAGTATTACCGTCAGTTGTACGTTCATTTAATCATAGTGCAAAGCATGGTGATAAGTTATTTGAATGGAATGATATGCTTACTCGTTTGTCGGTAGATCAGAATAGATTTAAAAACAAATTCCATTTCCTACAAGGAGATGTTTCTCACAAAGCTTTCCATTATTCTGTAGTAAGTTTATATCAAGGTGATATGTACATGTCGCCATTCATATATGAGAATGCACAAATACACATAGATGATTTTAAAGTACCAGTTAATGGTTCACTTGTTGATTCTATTTTAAACAAAAAGAACGAGGTTGTCAATAGGCAAATTGAAAATAGTTCTGATAAAGAATGTGGTTCTTGTAAGTATTTAAATATATGTGCAAACAGAATGGTTCCAATGATTATGGATACTGTGTTTGATGGAAGAAAAGAATGCATCTTAAATAAAGATGTGATTAGTTTATATGATGATGAGGTTTATCATGGGAATAGTTACTAACAATAAAGCTGCTGCCCAAGCCGATAAAGATTTTGACTTATCGTTTAATGAAGGGCACGAGATTAAAGTTCAATTTAATTGTGAGATACTTTCAGGCTGCGAATTCCGTTGTCCCGGTTGCTTTGTAAATAAAAAGGGAACGAACATTGGTAGCTTTGAACGGTTACATAATGCTATAGATTTATTTAATACTAATGGCTACCGTGTGTCAACCATTAATATTGGTCCAACTGATTTATTTGGCAATAACAATATCCTTGATCTATTAAAGGATGAAGTATTCAGAGAATGTTTAAGTAAAGTAACTACTATTCAATTCGTAACTACACTGAATCATATAAGCTATGAGGTAATTGAATTATTAAATAGTATTCCAAAAGCGCCAGGATTTATGTATGATTGTAATATTGCTTTAGTACCACCTGTTAACTGGACAGCCATAGAAGATAAATTAGATTTATTGAATTTATTTCACGACGATCTAAATTATTATATGGTTCATAATATGGGTAACAACGATGTTTATAACGATCAAGTTTTAGATATGGCGAAGGTTGCTGATGAAAGCTTTGATACTATTCTGCAATTAAACCCATCATTCTTTAGAGCACCAAAGTCATCTTTACAAAAGCATTTAATTAATAAATGGAAATCATATGATTTTAGTGATGACTTATATCCTAAAACTATTGTTGATAAAGCACAAGGTGGTTCATTAGAATTAAACTATACATATTGTAATGAGAGATTCTTTTGGACTCCATTCATATATGATATTGCTTTAATTGGTACCGAAGAATTTGAAGTCAAAGATGAGAATGATATTGCGTCTTGGACTGGTACTAAAGAAAATCAATTCATGAAACAACTTACTTATTCAGCACAAACAGATAACTGTTCAGGTTGTCCTAATATGATGACGTGTATTGATAAGGGTGTACTCTCTTATATGGAACATCATTCAATCCTTGAGTGCGTGTTTCCCGGTGTAATATCTGCCAATAAAGGTTGACGGAAATACTGATTGTATATCACTAAAACCTTTACGATCTGTTTTATGCATCTTAATTTCAAACTTCCTATCATGCATTGGATATAAAGACATAATAGGTGTCCCATATTTTAACGTAACAGTGTAGTCTTCATCTTTAATAGGGAACACAAGGAATGCATTTAATGTGTGCTGAAGATTAAAGTTTGAAATTCCAGGCGATATTAATATGCCATGCTTACGTAAGTCTTCGCTATAATGACATTCAGTAATCATGTATTCGCCTGGAAAGTTTGCTTTAACAGCCCAAGGACCGTGCAATTTAAATACTGTTCTATTTGGATATAACGTATCACCATATTGATCAGAGTAATGCATAGCACCATCTATTATTCCTGCATTATGAATTGGCTCAATAGCAGTTACATCACCACTAGCTTTTACTTTAAAAATAACATCTGACCATAACTTTAATGTGATTGGTCTGCGCATGTAATCTACAACGCCAGGACATGTCTTAATTGTGGGTGTTGGTACAGTTACACCAACTCTAGATCTAAATTGGTCATAAGAATTCTTAATAGACTTCCACCATCCTGGTGGTTTAGTTCCTTGTCTTATAGGCTGCATTTCAATAAGAGTATCATGCGTTGTATAAAAATCAAGTCTATTTTTGCGTTTCATCATAATTAAATCCTGTTATCAAATTTTGTGGTGTTTTATCCATGTAGTTAAACCACAATCTCATTACGCAATCTGGCAGATCACGTTCTCTATTTTTCCAATCCCATTGTGTATAACAACGGAATCCACATTTGTCCCACCACTTACAAGATAAACATCCGTGTTCATCCATATAAGCTTGCATCATTGACGTATTATCTGGTCTATGAAGAGGTGTGTTAAAGTCTGATGGTGTATATCTATCCCAGCGACAATTAGATGTACTATTATCCGGAAAGATCGTAACCTTGTTTAAAGATAAACAATGCATGTGGTTATTATCTTTATATATAAGATCTTTGATAGGATTTATATTCGGATAATTATGATATGTAAATTTTAGAAACTCTAGATATAAACTATCTGAGGGAATCATATAATCATAACCTTTGTCTGGAATATAATCATCAAAGTAAAAGTTATCAAACTTATCATATAGATAATGGAAGTACTCGTCTTCGTCAGCCATAAATTTCTCAATAGAAATTGTTGTAGCTACCATATTAATTGATGTAATATAATCTGCAAAGTATTCAATGTTCTTGGCATACGGTCCTTTAACAGGTCTACCATCAAAGTCATATGAACAAATAATATAAGAAGGAATGCTTGCAGCATTTAAATCATCAATTAACTTTTGTACTCGCTCTCGCTTTACAAATTGGAATGATGTTACCCATACAACTTTAATCGTGTGTCCGTACTTATCGTATAGCTTTTTAATTTCAATCAAGAAGTCATAGTAAACCGGATAAGCCCATTCAGATATTCTATCCTGAAACAGCTCACCACCAACCATATTAATTTGACATATATCAACACGATCTTTCATCTTAATTAGATGATCTTCTACGATAGATAACTTAGAGAATATTTCTTCCCTAGATAACCCTACAGTAGATTTCTTGTCGTGGTGACAGAATGAACAATTTAAGTGGCAATTTTCAAATAAAGTCAGCTCTATCTCAGCAATATCAGGACGCTTTGGTTCTAATATAAGCCTTGTAATATCATCCATCGGCCGAGGTTCATCTTCAGCCGTGATGTTCTTAAGAGGAATCTTTAGTTCTACCATATAACATTTCTTCTTTATAATACTCGTAAATATCTGGAACCATTCCAGCATGTTCATCAAAGTGTATTTCTTCTAGTATAGCTTGATACGTTCCCTCATCTTCTGAGTATGGAACAAAGTATGGATCATTTCCAAACAATAAGTCTGGATCATCTAACACTTCATAAAAGTCTTCATCAAAATCCTGCTCAAGCCATTTAGCATAGCAAATAGCAACAACATATGATTTAGATGGATAAATCCATTCATCAACTTTTTCTTCAAAATGCATTACTGCATCACCAACTATATCTTCTGATATTACAATATCGACTTCATTTAAATCATCTCTGAAGTCACCTGACGTCGCGTGAAACGCCATCTGTCTCGCTTTCCAATCCTTCATCATACCAGTCTAATAGCCCCTTATATCCATTGCACCCATTTTTTAAGTCCTCTACGTATTTGTAATGTTCTGTTAAGCAACCTCCAAAGTATTTACAGTTTTTGCAAATATCTGAAACCCCAGCTGTCTTTTCCTTTTGAGCCCACTTCTTATACTTATTAAAAGAAGTAAGTTCTGTAAAATGCTCGTTACCTAATAGATCAAAATCTAGTACACCAAAGTTACCACTCGGTGTTATATAAACGTGATCATCAGAAAATGCATTATAGTTTCCATCTAAGCAATCCTCTATCTTATCTTGATTTAAAAATTGCCATTTCTTTTCTTGTGGATTATCAATCCATTCTTTAATAAATTCTTCGAACTCTAAGTCTGTGACTCTTTGATCTCTGTGAGTAGTAGAACTAAACGGTTTAATCTCAACACATTTTAAATTAGTTAATGTATTGAAAGTAGAGATCATGAAGTCGACATCGGTATTTATAACCTTTTCCGACGCTAATGTCAACACCGAAAATGGTCTTGTTAGCATCATCATATTAGTTAAAACTATTTGTTGTTTTTCTCGTGCGTCAAAATCATATGACACAGATAATTCAATATCATCTCTAAGAAATACTTCTCGCACTGCTGATAGGTTTGTAATAATAGATATAGTAGGATTGTATTCAGATTTAATATCATCAATAAGTTTATTTAAATATTCATCTGGTAATAAGCCAATCTCACCACCATATAAGTCAACATGCGAAATAGGTACATCTATTTCTTCTAGTCTTCTCATTATTTGACCGTGAGTAGCTTTGGTTCTATCACGCAACTGTTCTTTACTTAAATAACAGAAGTCACAGTTAAAATTACAAAAGTATGTCGGATTAATCGATACAGAGAACATCTATTCCCTCATTAACATATGGTGTTACGGAAGCTGCACTCATTCCATTAGATTCTAAAATACGGGGTGCAAGCCCTTTCATTCTTTTACAGTGTTCTTCTACAGTTCCTTCTCGTTTCATATCACGTACCGTTTTTCTACAGCCATTACATATTTCAAACATAGGACAAGTATAACAAGCCATCTTCATTGTTTGTATATTTGGATCAGAACTTACAGGTCTGAAGAAGTCGCCTGCCATTTCTTTCTTAAAGTCAATAGGATAATCCATATCATCACCAAACGCACCACAACTATAATAGTCACCGCCTGGATTAAGTGCACGAATACCATCATCACAATTTCTATTCTGTGGACATGTTGTAGCACCACCTTGTAATCTTTTCATCATTTGAGTAGTATTCCATTCCCACTCAGCTAAACCCATTTCCCAGATCTTTACATACACTTCATATATTTTACTGAGTTGTAATGTAGTACCTTGAACACCAGATGCCATTGCATAATTTAATTTACAGTTAACACCCATCTTCTTTGCAAGTAATACATTATCAATAGCAGTATCAAGGTTTTCTTCTAGAATAACAGAAATAAAATCAGGTCTATAACCACATAGTTCTAACATCTTATCTGATACAAGCCAAAAGTCTTTTTCAGAAAAGTTAGTAAAGTCACCTTTTAATCTACCACCACCATATTGAAATGATGTTGTAACACCAAGTCGATCGTGATTAAATAGATCTAACCACTTCTTTGGTTTAATAAGGAATGGCCAAAGATTACTTGTAAAGCTAATACTTGCTGGATAGTCATGTTCATCCATATGCGCAATTAGATCCCAATAGTATTGAGGATCAACCATTAAAGGATCACCACCATTTACAATGATTGTATTTGTATCTGGAAATCTTTTTAAGAAATCGTAGATATAATTTAAATCTAATAGTCCAGCTTTATCCGGATCAATAGATGTACTTGAACAGAAGCTGCATTTAAAATTACAAGCTTCGGTTGGTTTAATTATCAAATCCATTACATCACCATCTTAACAGGTATAGTATTACTTTCAATTTCATATTGGTCAGATTCTATCCAACCTTTTTCTTTTGCTAACGTCATCATTAATTGTTTAGGTGCTGGACATACATCATCCATCCATTCTAACTGATGACAATCTGAATGGCAATACATAAACACTGGACATTTATAACAACGTGGATCTCTATCATGCAATTCACACGAAATAATTTCCATACGCTTTGGTGATTGACGAACTTCTAATGCTGGTGTATCAATAGTGCCATACCAATCAGTTGGTGCAGCATTAGGACAACCAGCTACCGTACCATCAGCATTAATCGTATGTAACTTTTGTTCACAATCCCTACAGAATGTTCCACTAAAGAATTCACCATGATCGAACTTATCATAAACAGTATTTAAAAATCCATTGATTACAGGATGATCTTGTGTAGTTTCATGCATTAACATCCACCAATCATTTAATTCTCGATTGTGTGGGAATATGTTTAAATTGATTGTAGCATTACCGTTATGGGTTAATCTCTCATATGATATTTCAGTAATACCAAGTGTATGCATATAATCAGCAATATCTTTTGGCTGCATCTTTACAACATCAACAGATACAGATATAAAGCATTTGATTTTAAAGCCTTGAGCTACTAATTCTTTAACGTTGTTTTCCCATAATGTTCTTTGCTTTTCATTTGCAAAACGAATATTCGGATCCCATGATGTACCGATATATCCACCATCAAGTAGTTTAAAGAATTCTATATGTTCTGGCTTGAGTTTAAAAACAAGGTTTGTTGTAATACCATGCGTACACCGATCACCCCATTGCTTCTTTGTAATATCGTAGAAGCCCATCAAATCTTTCATAGGAGCAAGCATAGGTTCGCCCCCATGATATTCGAAATGAATCTGGTTGTCATTCGTATCTAATTCGTTACACCAGTTTGCCGTCTTAACTGAATCAAAATATATTTTACGTCCTTTGGATCCGGAAGTAAAACAATGTGAACAGTTTAGATTACAAGTTTCGGTGGTTTTAACGTATACGAGTAAGTGTTTCTGTGTCGCCAATGCCATAGGAAATCATTAATGCCTTTTCATAATTAAGTGCTCTATGCTCAGTATGTGCAGGAATAAGAACTTTATCGTGTGGTTCTAATACAACTTCTTCGCCATCTATTTCTAGAATCTTCTTACCATCCAAACATTCTATAAGAACATCTATAGGATCTGTATGAGTATCGAATGACGGACCGTTTGCAGCATTATAAAATGCATGTGCTGTTCTATCCATGTAACCAAACCATTTTTCTACTTGCTCTACTTTAATAGTAGCTTTATTTGCAAGTAATACAGTCATCTCGCCGAGATAAGCCATGTATTCTGATTGTTTTAGATAGTGTTGCTTTCCATTTACATCTATGTGTGATACATCATGATTTTCAAAACAGTCTTCTGTTAACAACCAATTCTCAAAATTCTCAAATATCATATAGATGTTCCTTACTGTAGCGCTTTATTTATATATAATACCATACAATGATGAAAATGTACACCCTTATTTTTGTTATAAATATAAGTACAAGTATATTATGAGAGGTTATATTATGGAATTTAAAGACTTATGGCCAACGGTTGTTGGGCAAGGTAGCTTTGATAGCATGGATCTTGTAAATCATATTTTAACTAATATGGATATGAATAACTTACAAGGCGAATTAAATGGTTTTAATATCTTTGAAAATGATTCAGAGGAATTAAATCAGTTTAAAGAATTTGCTTACAAAGCCTTTAACGATTATTTAATGAGTACTGTTGGAAAGCAAATCGAAGACTGGAATGGTCACACCATGAAAGGCTGGATTACTGGCCACGGTGAAGATTATAATATGACTATTCACAACCATTCAGGAGCTCATTTGTCTGCCGTATTCTATGCGATGGCAGCAGATCAGAATTCTGGCGGTGATATTGTTTTTACTGATCCACGATCTAATGCAAATCGAGGATACGACGATTGGTTTGATCCAATGTTTGAACAGTATAAGCATACACCAAAGACTGGAGACTATTTAATATTTCCAAGCTTTACGTACCACCATGTAAATCCTTACTTTTCAAGAATGAGGATATGCATACCAGTAGATCTTTATCTGCATAGAGACTAAAACATATAAATAAGATTATGATAGCATAACGGAAGGTTATGTTAAACTTAGGAGAATAAAAAAATGGCACTTACATTAGCATATAGCGTTACAGGGCTTAAAGTAAAAGACGAAGTAAACTCAGAAGGTGTTACACACTCGAATGCAGTTTGCCAAACATATTGGAAAGTAACTGGAACAGACGACAACGACAATGTTGCCGAATGGTCTGGTGCAACACCATTCACAGCAGCTAACGTCCCTGCTGCAGATTTCACATCTTTCGAGAACTTAGAAGAAGCAACAGTTGTTGGTTGGATTCAAGCAGTAGTAGAGGCTGATGCAACATATAAAGCACATATTATTGGTCAACTTCAAAGAAATCTTGACGAGCAAGTTACTACAGAGCCAACATTACCTTGGGCTTCTGAGGATGCAGTTGAAGCAGCAGCTACAGCAGCCGCAGACGGTGAAGCAGCTCCTGCCGATGACGGCGAATAGTAAAGGAATTCTATCGTGAATTATACATGGCGAATCTTAAAACTCGGTTTACAGGACGAGTTAAACTCAGAAGGAACACTTCTTGAGAACTCTGTTGTAAATGTTAAGTGGAGAAGACATGCTACTGACACGGATGGAACAAAGGCAAGTTATGTCGGAAACACCAATTTTTCAGCTGCAGATACCGCTGCTGCTGATTTCGTTGCTTTGAATGATTTAACTAATGTGCAAGTAGTTGCATGGTTAGAAGAATCAATCTCAGATGCTGAGATAGCAAGAATTAATGAACAATTGAATATTAAAATTAACAGAAATAGGACTCGCCAGATTAAACCTGGTTGGTAGTATATATAATACTATTAAGTTAATTTAAAATTTTATATAATGGAGGTGACATGCACGATTTGCATATGGGTGGCTTAGCGACGTACGCTTTAAAAAGAGGTGGTTCTCTACATCCTATCTTACTACCCAAGTCAGTATTAGGAAACGAAGCGGGTATTATGAACCCTTCGATTTACTCTCGTGATGGAGAGCTTCTTCTTAACATCAGACACGTAAACTATATCCTTTACCATTCAGAAGGTAAACGGTTCCCACATCAATGGGGACCGCTTGTTTACATTCATCCCGAAAATGACGTAACACTTAGAACACATAATGTGATGTGTAAGCTTGACTCAGATTTAAATTTGAAGTCTGCTGATCGTGTTGACATGGTTCTAGATACAGATCCAACATGGAACTTTATTGGTCTAGAAGATGCTCGGTTATTTGAGTGGGATAAAAAACTTTATCTTTGTGGTGTTCGTAGAGATTGCTACGACGATAAAGGTAAAGGCCGTATGGAATTATGCCAAATTGAATGGGATAAGAAAACAAAAAGCTGGGTTGAACTTTCACGACATCCTATTCCTGCGCCTGATGGTGACGGAAGTTATTGTGAAAAGAATTGGATGCCTGTTTTGGATATGCCATATCATTTCGTAAAATGGTGTAACCCTACTCAAGTATGTAAATTTGATATTGAAGCAGGTACTACAGAAAATGTTTTTAAAGACGAGTCTGATAGACAACCATTTGAAAAAGATTTTCGTGGTGGTTCACAGGTTATTCGTATCAATGATAACCAACGTATGGCATTTATTCATGAAACAAATCTATTAAGAGATCCATTTAATCGTAAAGATGGTGATTATTCTCACCGTGTTTTAATATGGGATAATGATTGGAATATCGTTCATACTTCTAGAAAGTTCCACTTCATGGGTACATTCTACGATCATGTTACAAACACAGATTATAATATCGAATTCGTAACTGGTATGACAGTTCATCCAGAAACTGGTGATGTGCTGATTTCGTTTGGGTGGCAAGATAATGCATGTTATATTTTAAGAATGCCACAGCAACTATTCTTAGATTTTTTAATGGACAAAGGGTGATTAAATGAATAATATTAATTTAGATATTTTAAATGATGTAGTATTAGATTATGAAAACCCACATAAAATCTATAAGCTTGCAAGAGAATATGATATAAGAGAACAAGGCGCAGCTGCATTTGGTTGGTATCTAAGAGCTGCCGATATGTCTACAGGCAAAACTTGGGATGATAAATGGATTCAATACAAATCTATGATTATGGGTGCATTCATCTATGATAGAAGCAGAGATAGGAATCACAGTACAGAAGGTTTACTTAAGATTGCTATTGAGACAATGCCTGAAAGACCTGAAGCTTTTTACTTTCTTGCTAAACATAAAGCAAGTAATGACGATTGGCGAGAAAGTTTAATGTATTCTGCTATTGGTTTACGTAATGCTGAAACTGATGTTGTAGAAGACAAAGATATTGGCTATCCTGGTATTAATGGTTTACGTCTTCTTTATGCTAGAGCTAAATGGAAAACAGATGGCAGAGATGATTCTAAGAATCTAGCATTTGATTTAAAATACAAGAATAAAATCTCAAAAGATATTGATAATGAAGTAACTGAACTTCTAAAACAACACGGTTATCCGAGTACATTACCTTACGATTCTAGCTTGGAATCCAGATATAAATATAAATTCAATGGCTTAGCAGATATTCAACAAAACTATTCTAGACACTTTCAAGATATGTTTGTGTTGTCTGTATTGAATGGTAAAAGAAACGGTACATTTATTGAGTTAGGATCTGGTCATCCTACATTCTTTAATAACACTAAGCTTCTTGAAGAAGAGTTTGGTTGGAAAGGTATCTCTCTAGATAACTCAGAAAGAATGTGTTCTATATTTTCTAGAGAAAGATCAACAAACGTTATCTTTGCAGATGCTGCCGAAACAGATTATAACGTTCTATTTAAACAAAATGTTCAAGAACAAACTATTGATTTCTTGCGTATTAATGCAGAGGGTGCTTCTATACCTGCACTAGAGAAAATACCATTTGACAAACATATGTTTAATGTGATACAATTCCAACATAACGCTTGTTGGTGGGGTGATGGAGTTAAAGATCAATCACGAAAAATATTACAGGACTTAGGTTATGTTTGTCTTGTAGCAAATGTTGCAGTATCAGAAACGTTAGCATATGAAGATTGGTGGGTACATCCACAAGTTGCTAAAGCGAATAGAGTGATGAAAGCAAAAGACGGAATTAACTTTGCTTGGGATTACATGATGGAGAAAGTTGTATGAAAATTGTAATTGTATCTGGCGGATTTGACCCATTACACTCAGGTCATATTGCATATTTTAAAGCTGCTCGAGAGCTTGGTGATAAGCTTGTAGTTGCAGTAAACTCAGATGAATGGCTTACTCGTAAAAAGGGCAGACCATTTATGCCATTTGATGAAAGAGTTAATATCATTAAAGAGATGAAATGTGTAGATCAAGTAATTGGATTTACTGATACCGACGATACAGCATGTCATGCAATCTTTCAAATTCTTTCTACAAAGCTACGTAAAGATAAAGTTATATTTGCAAATGGCGGAGATCGTACTCCAGAAAATATTCCAGAGATGTTATATGATGAAGTCGAATTTGCTTTTGGAGTTGGTGGAGAAGATAAGAAAAACAGTTCATCATGGATTCTAAAGAAGTGGGATAAACCTGAGACTCAAAGATTATGGGGAAAGTACAGAGACTTAGATCAAAATGGTCATTGGAAAGTAAAAGAACTCTCTATTGATGTTGGTAAGTCTTTATCAGATCAACGACACTTCGTTCGTTCCGAACATTGGCATATAGTTGATGGTGAATTGGAAATGGAACTTGAGTTTGATGATGGATTTTCTACATCAAATGTCTACAGATCTGGTGACAGTATTGACATTCCTACTATGACTTGGCATCATGCAACAAATGTCGGCTCAACCCCAGTTAAAGTCATTGAAGTTTGGATGGGATCAGTATTATCAGAAGAAGACATTGAAAGAAGATCTTAGTATTGTTTAAAGGGCATAACCCTATTATAACAACTATTAGAAGCTTTGTCAACTGTTTTTTTATAAATATCTTAAATAAACTCATATTAATTCAGAGGAGAAGACAATGGCTTTTCAATTATCGTTTGACACGAGAAACGCTACTTTACAAGCGTTAGAGACAGAGATTGGTGAGAATCCAATTATGACAGTAAGTTCAGGTGTAATACCTCCAGATTGTGGAACAGCAAACACTGGTACAGTATTAGCTACTATGGTTCTTCCTACAGATTGGCTGAATACACCGGCTGGTGGTTCTATTACGTTATCAGGTACATGGCAGGATCTTTCTGCTGATGCTTCTGGTACTGCATCTTATTTCAGATTGCATAACAATGGCGGTACTTCTTGCCATATGCAAGGTACAATCAGTGCTACTGGTGCTGGTGGTGATATGCAGTTAGATAACACTAACATTGCAATCGGTCAACAAATCAATATTACTGCATTTACTATCACAGCTGGTGGGGCTTAACTTTAACTTAAGGTAAGCTTTATGTCTGCTAATGGCTCAATTAATACAACATTAGATTATCAATTCTTTGGCGGCGCTGTCGTCAAGACTGGTGGTACACTTACGGGTGCTCTAGAACCTTCTTTGGTTTTCGTCGCCCAGAACCCTGTTAATGCAGAGCCTTTCACTTATACATTAGAATTCGGATTAGTTGCAGGTATCGAAACACCTACAGTTTATGGTGAAGCAACCAATCTAAGTATTGATTTTACAATAGATCAATCTGGATTTATAGAATTCGGTGTACAAAGATACCTAACATCAAATGCAAACACTATGATTATTCCCTTCGGAGCAACATCCGAAGGTTATTCTATTGTAGAAGGTACATTTGATAATATATTACCCTTTACATCTGAAACAAATATCTACGTATTCTCAGAAGGTCCAGCGGCTGGTACGTTTGGATTTACTGTACTGGGTAAAGGTACAAATGTCGCAACACATATATATGATAGAGTAGGTGCATCCTTTGTTCAATTCCAAGGAATAGACCACAATGGTGTAAAGATGATATCTGATTCAAATGACGTTAATATCGTAGATAATGGAATACGTCAAGCAGAAATTATTTAAAACTAATAAATAAAAGTAAAACCGGAGAAAATTATGGCAGCTACTTTCTACATAAAGCAAAATGACACTGCACCAACGATTGAAGCTGCACTAACAGATTCGAACGGCAGACGCAAAGACATGTCTACAGCAAGTAATGTTAAATTCCATATGAAAGATGAAAATGGAAATATACTTATTCAAGATGGTGTCGGCAATGTAAATAACCCAACAAAGGGTATAGTTGCATATGAATGGCAGGCAGGAGATACTGCTAATACAGGAATTCATTCTGCTGAATTTCAAATTGAATACGCAAATGGTCAAGTAGAAACATTTCCAAATACTGGCTACATTAAAGTAATCATTAAAGACGAGTTAGCATAATGGCACAACCGACATCAAGAGAAGAATTTAAAGACTATATCTTAAGAAAAATTGGTGCGCCAGTTATTGAGATTAACGTGTCTGAAGAGCAAGTAGAAGATCGTGTAGATGAAGCAGTCTCTTTTTGGAGAGATTACCACTACAACGGTTCACAAATGGTTTACTTAAAACACCAAATTACTCAGAACGATAAAGATAACGGATACATTGCACTACCACAAAAATTGCTTGGTATATCTAAAGTATTCCCGTTTGATACTTCTATTTCTACTGGTACTGGTATGTTTAATGTTCAATATCAATTTGTTCTGAATAACATGACAGACCTTACAAGTTATAATTTAACTCATTACTATATGACAATGCAACACATTGAGTTTATGCAAGAGATTCTTGTAGGTAAACCAATGATTCGTTATAATAAAAACGTAAACAAGTTGTTCATCGATTCAAGTATTGATCACTGGTCTGTAGGAAACTATATTATCATTGAAGCATACGACATTATTGATCCAGATGAATATGCAGATGTGTGGTCAGAAAGATGGCTGCAAAACTATGCTGCAGTTCTTGTGAGAGAACAATGGGGTTTAAACTTAACTAAATTTACTAATATGCAATTAGTCGGAGGAGTTTCATTTAACGGAGATCAAATTCTTCAAGAAGCTAGAGCTGAAAGAGAAAAGATGGAAGAAGAAGCCATCAGTAATCTACAGCCTCTAACCTACAACTTTATTGGGTGATAATCAATGGCAACTAATGCTTACTTTAGAAATTACGACAACTTTAACGAGCAAAACTTAATTGACGATCTAGTCATTGAGTCTATTGCTATGTACGGCTTAGACGTAAAATATCTTAGTGGCAGTTTTGCTGAGAACACTGACAGAATCTTTAACGAAAACGACACTCCTCTATACGATGAAATGTATAGCTTTGAAGTATATGTTAAGAATGTCGATGGGTTTGAAGGTGAAGGTGATTTCTTATCTAAGTTTGGTCTACAAATTAGAGATCAGGCTACCTTTACTGTTGCAATACGAACATTCGAGAAATATGTAACACGCACTAAAGGTACCAAGCTTAGACCATTAGAGAATGATATTATCTTCTTGCCGTTAAATCAGAAAATGTATCGCATCACTTATGTAGAACACGAAAGTGTATTCTATCAATCAGGTGCTTTGCAGGTTTATGACATCAAATGTGAGTTAATGGAATACTCTAACGAGAGATTCGATACTGGTAGATATGAAATAGATCATTACTTCGATGATGTCGCTTCTACACAAACTACAGTTACTACACTTGCAGGCGTTGCTAATAACGATTCATATGCACAGAACTTTGACTTTGAAGATGTTGCTGATGATATTTTGGATTTCTCTGAAATAGATCCATTTAGCGAAACAATATCTATACAGGATTCCTAAAACATGGCTATAGCAAATCATTTTTATAACGAGACAACTCGCAAATACGTTGCTTTGTTTGGTACGATTTTTAATCAACTTACTATCAAACGAAAAGATAACGCAGGTCAAGAAATACAATCTATGATTGTACCATTATCTTATGCGCCATTCCAGAAAGTTTTAGCAAGAGTAAATCAAGATCCAGACTTATTAAATAGTAGAAAAACTGCTATACGTTTACCAAGAATGTCTTTTGAGATGTTGAGTGTCACATATGACCCAGCACGTAAAATTGGCTCTACACAAAAAATGGTAAAATCTCAGAAATCTGAAACAGATAGTTCTCGTGATTTTGTATATTCTGCTGTACCTTATAATATCGATTTTAATCTGTACATCATGACAAAGTATAGTGAAGACTCTACTCAAATCATGGAACAAATTATTCCTTTCTTTACACCAGATTTTACTTGTACTGCAAAGATGGTACCAGATCTAGATCCTATCGATGTTCCTGTTATATTAAACAGCGTTAGTACTGAAGAACTTTATGAAGGTAATTTTGAAGAAAGACAAAATACTCTATACACATTAGCGTTTACTCTCAAAGGTTATTACTTCGGTCCTCAGAAACGTAAGAAAGTAATTAAGTTTATTGATGTAAGTTTAGCGACAAGCACACTTGCAAATACTGCATTCGAAGAAAGAATAACAGTTAAACCAGGATTAGATGGAGATGGTAACCCATTAAACGCAGAAGGATTACCTGCGTATGCTACAGCATCTGTGGCGAATGGCAGAGTGACTTCTATTAATATTACAAATGATGGACAAGCTTATACACAAGGCACACCACCTGCTGTTACAATTTCTGCACCTGTTACTACGAATGCAACAGCAGAACCAGTCATTGTAAACTCTCAATTATCTTCTATCAATATACTAGATGGTGGTGGATTCTACTCTTCTATTCCAAACATTGCTATCACGCCTCCTAATCAACCTGTTGAAACTGCTACAGCGTCAGCAACGGTGTCTGCTGGATCAGTTGATTCTATAGCAGTTGATACCAGCGGTTCATATTATTTAAGTGCTACAGCTACTGTTTCAGAGCCACCGGCTAAGTCTCCATACGTTAAATTCGGCGATGATGCGTTATATTTTGATGCAGATGACGATCAAACCTTGTTACATACAATGGCTACAAACTTCATTACTACCAGCAATAATGGTTTTGCTTTAGAGTTTTGGATTTATCCAGAAGAAGCTCCTGCAACTGGTGTTCATAGTATTATGCACTGGGATAGTACAACAATGAGAATTGAAATAGAACCAGATTTGGAAATTGTTTATAGACCAAATTATGGTGGTATTCCTGTACGATCAACTCCAGAAATATTAGTATTAAATCAATGGAACCATGTAAGATTAGAACACTTTGAAGCAAATGCTAGATGGCTTGTTAACGGTGTTGTAGATGCTGGTGTTAACGCTGCTTCAGGATTTATGATGGGTGGCGGAGTTAATGTAGTTGGCGGACAACGTGGTAGTACTCCAAGTTTTAAAGGTTCTATAGATAACGTTATAATAGAAAACATTACAGCTGCTACACCAGTAGGAAGCTACACAGTCCCAACAACACCAAATACAGCTGGCGTATATGTTGGAGACTATAATAAAGATATTGCAACAGCAACCGCTGCAATAGCAAACGGTAGATTAACCGGAGTTACAGTAACAAATGCTGGTGCAAATTACGACGCTAATACGTCAATTACAATCTCAGCTCCTGATGGAACTGAATCTAACTTCCAAGCCACGGCAACTGCCACACTAACAGACGGAATTGTAACAGGAATCAGTGTTACGAATAATGGAGACTTCTATAACTCTGCAAATACTACATTAGATGCAGCTGCAGAAGTAACAGCCACGGCAACTGCTACTGTTAATAGTGCTGGCGACGTAAGTTTGATTGCAATTACAAATCCTGGTGCTGGTTACACCGCGGTTCCTACCGTAAATATTGCCGACATATCTCAGGCATCTGTACCATACCAACAAATTGAATTCGACGATAACTGGGGTGTTATTACAACTATCGAGGATATATAATGAATCAAGATGATAAAATTAGCTCGGCCTTGGGCATTCGCCCGTTGGCTGAAACACGAGAAGATGAAGAACATTTACCTGTTGAAGTTGAAGAGACTGAGATAAATCCTCCAGCTGTGCTCACAGATACTGCGCAAGAAAACCTAGACGACTTAGAAAAAGTACGAAGTAATATAGAAGACGTAATGGAAAATGGTAAAGATGCAATGAAAGAAATGTTAGAAATTGCTAAACAGTCTGAGCATCCTAGAGCCTTTGAAGTTGTTTCTACTTTAATGAAAACAGTTCTCGATGCTAACAAAGATTATGCAGACATATCTTCTAAGAAGAGGTTTGTAAAAGATGAGATTAATGGACCAAAAGAAGCAGCCCAAACAAATGTTACTAATAATAACTTAATTGTTTCTACTGCTGATTTACTTAAAATGATTAAAGGTGATGACGCAAATGGGTGATGGTTATTTAGGTAATCCGAATCTAAAAAAGATTGCGGAAGAAATTGAATGGACACCAGAGCTTCTTAAAGAATATATGAAGTGTGCACAAGATCCTATCTATTTTGCTAAGAATTACATTAAGATTGTACACGTAGATAAAGGTCTTGTACCTTTTGAAATGTATACTTACCAAGAAAATATTACTCGAAAGATTACAGATAATCGTCGTGTTGCTGTATTGACGGCTCGTCAGTCTGGTAAAACAACTACGGCTATGGCTGTTATTCTCCATTACATTTTGTTTAACGAATTTAAAACTGTAGCTATCCTTGCAAACAAAGGTGACGCTGCACGTGAGGTTATGGCTCGTGTTAAATTAGCATTTGAAGCATTACCAAAATGGTTACAGCAAGGTGTTGAAGAGTGGAACAAAGGTAATATCGCATTAGAAAATGGCTGCCAAGTATTGGCTGGTACAACATCTTCTAGTGCTATTCGTGGTAAATCTGTTAACTTTCTATACCTAGATGAGGTTGCATTCATCGAGGGTTACGACGAATTTTTTGCTTCAGTATATCCAACAATCTCGTCAGGTGAATCCACGAAGCTTCTGATGACCTCTACACCTAACGGATTAAACCACTTTTGGAAGACATGTAAAGGTGCAAAAGAAGGTACAAATGGTTACGAATACGAAGAAGTAATGTGGAATGATGTTCCTGGCAGAGATGAAAGTTGGCGCAAAGAAACAATCGAAGCATTAGACCACGACGAAGAAAAGTTTAACCAAGAATATTGTTGTCAGTTCTTAGGTAGTTCTGGTACTTTAATTAGTGGTGCAGCTCTTAAAACATTACTACATTCAACCCCAATATTACAGCATGAAGGTATGATCCAATATGAAAAACCTATAGCAGGTAAAACATATGTTTGTGTAGCAGACGTTGCACGAGGTAAAGGTTTAGACTATTCTACATTTAATATGATAGATATATCAGAGATGCCATACCAACAGGTGGCAGTATTTAGAGACAACCTAATAGGACCTATTGATTTTGCTTCTGTATTATTCAGAGCAGGTAAAACATACAACGAGGCAGCAATATTAGTAGAAAACAACGATATCGGCGGGCAAGTTGCCGATGTTCTTATAATGGACTATGATTATGAAAATATGCTTTATACTCAAAACTCGGGTAGAAGCGGCAAGGTGTTAAGCGGCGGCTTTGGTAAAAACGTAGAAAACGGGATTAGAACTACTAAACTCGTTAAGGGTACTGGTTGCTCTATGCTTAAGATGTTAATCGAACAGCAGCAACTGGTGATTAGAGATTTTGAAACAATACAAGAAATAAGTAGATTTTCAAAAAAAGGCAACTCATTTGAGGCAGAATCTGGATTTCATGACGATTTAGTTATGAATCTTGTCCTATTCGCTTGGATGACCGAGCAGGCGTATTTCAAAGATATGACTGACATAAATACACTAATTAAGTTAAGAGAAAAAACAGAAGAGCAAATTGAACAAGAGATGTTGCCATTCGGTTTCATAGATGACGGAGAAAGCATGTATGAAGACGATGGTCTGGTCCTATAACCAGTGCTCTAAAAAGTAAATCGGAAAATTTATAAATAGAAACAGTAATACAAATATATATAGAAAACGCGTTTCTAATTTAAAAAGGAGAAAAACATGGCTTTTTCCGTAAGTCCCTCAGTCATTGTTCGCGAAGTGGATGCTAGTCAAGCGGTTCCAGCTGTAGCAACACCACCTGCGGCTATGGCTGGCATTTTTAGATGGGGTCCTACTAATGATCCTATTCTAATCACATCAGAAAACGAATTAGTTAATCGCTTTGGTAAACCAAGTGATAGTAACTATGAAACATTCTTTACCGCTGCTGATTACCTAGCGTATTCCAATGCGCTGTACGTAACTCGTGCAGACGACGGTTCAGCAAGAGCAGATTCAACTGACGTTACTCTGTTTGCAAACAACGATGTTGATATGGATAATACAACATATGGTGCGTTTGAAGCATTGTATCCTGGCGCCCTAGGTAATTCCCTAGAAGTTGCTTGGGTAACTTCAGCCGGTTATCAAGGTAATCTTGCAGCAGTAGGCGATATTCCTGCTGATGATTTAGGTTTAACCGCTAACACAGCGGCAGCAGCACAAACATTTACATTTAATTCAAACTCATTGGATTTCCAAGTAGCTAACACAGCTGAACTTACTACAGACATTGCGCCTGGCGACGTTCTCACTATTGGTAACGATAGTGTAGGTTATGTTGACCTGCAAGTTAAAACGTTCACAGAATCAGCTAACAATGTATTAGTCGATAGTGCAAATACTGCCCTAGGAACATACGTTGCAGCATTTGACTACAACATTACGTTTGAGAAAAGATATACTCTAGCAGAATCTGCAGTCAATAAATTGTCGTTTGTTAAAAAATGGAAGCACAGTGCAACATTTGGTACTGCTCCTTCTGCGGCTCACATCCACGTTGCTGTTATCGATACTGATGGCGCAATTAGTGGTACTGCTGGTAACATCATTGAGAAATATGAAAACTTATCAACAACCGCAGGTGCTCAACTACCACAAGGTGTAGCAAATTATTACAGTACAGTAATTGCAAACGCATCTTCATGGATTAGAGTAGCAAATACTGCAGTAGTAGGTACTGCTTCTGGTACATCCACTGTTTATGAAACAATGGCTAATGGTACAGACGCAACTAATGAGTCAAACGTAACACTTGCAGCCCTCGGGTTTGCTTGGGATACACTCAAGAATGCAAACGAAATTGATATTTCAGCAGTACTTGTTGGTAAATCTGATAACGAAGGTACTAGAGCTAACTACGTACTTTCAAACGTTACAGATTATCGTAGAGATTGTGTTGCATTCCTATCACCTTCTAAGGACGCAGTGGTTGACGAACTAAAAACAAATGCTAAACTCACAAAAGCAATTGAGTGGCGCAACAAAATACAAAACTCTTCATATTCATTCATTGATAGTGGTTATAAATACCGTTATGATAAGTACAATGATGTATATCGTTACACACCATTAAACGGTGATATGGCAGGTCTTGCTGCAAGAGTAGATTCTTGGGAATCACCAGCTGGTTACAGAAAAGGTATTATCAAGAATGTTGTTAAACTAGCATTTAATCCTAACAAGCCTCAGAGAGATCAACTTTACAGTGCGCAGATTAATCCTGTAATGGCACAATCAGGAAGAGGAATCGTACTCTTCGGTGATAAGACTGGACTTGGAGCAGCATCTGCATTCGATCAGATTAACGTTCGTAGATTGTTTATCTCAGTAGAGAAAGCAATTGCAACAGCAGCAGAAAGCTTCTTGTTTGAATTCAACGATGACTTTACTCAAACACAGTTTAGAAACATCGTAGAACCATTCTTACGTGACATCCAAGGCCGTCGTGGTATTATTGATTATAGAGTAGTTTCAGACTCTACAGTTAATACTCCTGAAGTGGTCGATCAAAACAAATTCCGCGCAAGCATCTTTATTAAGCCTGCACGTTCTATTAATGTTATCGAACTATCGTTCATAGCTACAAGAACAGGTGTAGAATTTGATGAAATCGTCGGCCAAATCGCTTAATAAATAATATTAAATTAAAGGAGAAAACACATGGCATTTAACATCAACCAGTTCAAATCAGAGCTTGTCGGTGGCGGTGCGCGTCCTACGCTTTTCCAATGTCAAATCACTAACCCTATTAACTCAGCTGCTGATATCAAGATTCCATTCATGATTAGAGCAGCTGGGATTCCAGAGTCAACAGTAGGACAATACGTCGTACCTTACTTTGGACGCCAAGTTAAATATGCAGGTGATAGAACATTCCAGCCTTGGACCGTAACAGTCATCAACGACGAAGATTTTGCAATCCGTAATTCTATGGAAGAATGGATGAATTTTATTAACTCACACGACTCGAACTCAAGAGGTTTACCTCAACAGTACAAGTCAACTGGACAAATTACACAGTTCAGCAAAGACGGTAGTCCACTACGTACTTACGTCTTTGAAGGTATGTTCCCAACATCCATTGATGGAATTGCAATGGATTGGTCACAAACTGATTCTATTGAAGAATTCAGCATGACTTTTGAATATGACTTATGGAAAGTTGAAGGAAATACCGGACTACCGACTACTTAATTATTATATAATGGAGACGCGCTACAATGGCGAGACTATTTGGATTTGAGATAAAGAGACCAGAGAAGGAACAGGACTTAGCTCCTGTTTCTTTTGCTGAGCCTCAGAACGATGACGGTGCAATCACTGTCGGAAATGCTATGGGCGGGTTCTATAGCACCATTCTTGATATGGAAGGCAGCGCTAAGACTGAGTCTGAGCTTGTTACTCGATATAGAGGAATGGCAATGCAGCCAGAAATTGGTCAGGCTGTGGACGAGATCGTAAACGAATCTATTAACATTGACATCAACGACGCTGTTGTTGAAGTTGTAATGGACGATACAGATCTACCAGACAAAGTTAAGAAAATCGTAACAAATGAATTTCAAACAATTCTAAAGTTACTAGATTTTTCAAACCACGGATACGATATCTACAGCAAATTTTATGTAGATGGCCGCTTAAACTACCACGTAATTATTGATGATGAAGCTATTAAAGACGGCATCAAAGAGTTACGTTATGTCGATCCTCGTAAGCTTAAGCTTATTAGAGAGATGGATAAAAAGAAAGTTGATAAGCACAGTGGCATACCAATTAAAAGTGTAAAGAACGAGTATTATATGTACTCTGAAAATGGATTTGGTTCTTCTAATAAATCAGGAGTCCAATCTGGTACACAAGGATTTAAAATTTCTAAAGATTCTATTGCTCGTATTACATCAGGTGTTATGAGTGAAAACAATTCTTTAGTATTAAGTTATCTTCATGGTGCTATTAAACCATTGAATCAGCTAAGGATGTTGGAAGATGCGACAATCATTTATACAATTACACGAGCTCCTGAAAGAAGAGTGTTTTACATTGACGTTGGTAACTTACCTAAATCGAAAGCTGAACAGTATATAAGAGATATGATGGTTCGTCATAAGAACAAACTACAATATAACTCTGCTACTGGCGAAATGGCTGATGCACGTAAAATGATGACAATGACAGAAGATTTCTGGTTCCCACGTCGTGGTGGTGAGCGTACAACAGAAGTTGATACAATGGCAGGCGGCGGTGCACAAGGTCTAACAGACGATACACAAATGCAGTTCTTCCAACGTAAACTATTTAAAGCTCTTAAAGTTCCATTATCACGTTTAGAGCCAGAAACAATGTACTCATTTGGTCGTGTCTCTGAAATTACTCGTGACGAAATGAAATTCGGTAAATTTATTAAAAGACAAAGAGCTAGATTTGCAAACATATTTACACAGCTCTTGGAGAAACAACTAATACTTAAAGGTATTATGACTCCTGAAGAATTTAATGAAATCAAAAACGATTTAAGATATGACTTTATCCAAGACAATTACTTTGAAGAATTAAAAGAAGCTGAGATTAATAGAGAGCGTCTTACAACTCTTCGTGAAGTTGAAGAGCATATCGGCACTTACTACTCAAGAGACTGGGTACGTAAAAATGTTCTTAGAATGTCTGAAGAAGATATTAAAGAAATGGATAAAGAAATAGAAGCCGAGAATAAAGCAAATCCTCCAGAAGATGAAGGTGAAGAAGAAGGCAATATGCAAGATTCTGAGAATAACATGAATGGATAAATATAATAAAATTAAAGTAAATCGGAGATTCAAATGAAATCCTTTAAGAAACATATCGCTGAAGTTGCACAGCCTAGATCACCTGAGGAAAAGGCTTTCAAGGATCAGCACGAATACGAAGTACTTCCTCACCCAGTTGCGGAACCATCTCAGCATTCTGGTGCCATTGGCGCTAGTGACTTACCAAAAGTAAAAGCTTCTCGTAAAGCTGATGTTAAGGATGACGAAAAAGTTTATGATAAAGCCACACCAAAGAAAAAAGCTGACGGTGTAAAGCTTGAATCTACTGAGCAAGATCGCGCTCGTTATGATGCAGCTGACGACAAAGACAAGAAGAAAGTTACATTACCAACTGCTCCTTGGGATAAAAAGAAAAAAGAAGAAGATCTTTCAGCAGCTCAAAAGAAAATAGATCACAATAAAAATGGCAAAATTGATGGCCATGATCTAGCTATGTTGCGCTCTAAAAAAAAGAAAAATGAAGCTGTGAACGAAACAACATCTTCTGCTTTAACTAAAATGGTTACTACAACAGGACCAGACGGCAAGACTCGCACCGTTCAGAAAAAAGCAAAAGCTGATAGAAAAGATGATCATCAACAAGACATTATTGGTGAAGCAGTAAGATTTAAAAAAGGTCCTATCCGTTTAAAGAACGGTAAACAAGTAATGGTTTCTGATGAAGATGCGAAGCTATTAACTAAAATGTTTAAGGATCTAAATCCGAGAAACCAGAAAGCAATGCACAAAGTAATGCTAATGGATCCTGCAGGATTTGAAGAAATACGTGGATTTGCACGCGAAGCTCTTTAAGAGTAACAGCGTGTTTAGTATTATAAATATACGGTATAAAAGAAGAAACTAAGGGTAAATCAAATGAAGCTAATTGCAGAAATTAATGAAGATTGTAGTGTAACTACAGACCTTAATGAAGAGACTGGTAAGAAGTCTTATTTCATTGAAGGAATCTTTATGCAAGGCGATATTAAAAACCGCAATGGGCGAATTTATCCTTCAGCGGTTCTTGAAAAAGAAATGAATCGCTATAGTAAAGATTTTATTGAAACAAAGAGAGCTCTTGGTGAGCTGGGACATCCTGATGGACCAAGCATCAATGGCGATCGAGTATCTCATCTTATTACTGAGATGAACAAAGACGGCTCCAATTTTGTTGGCAAAGCTAAAATTCTTGGCACTCCTATGGGAATGATCGTAAAAGAATTTATGGACGAAGGTGTGAAGGTCGGTGTATCTACACGTGGCCTTGGTTCAGTGAAGCAAACAAAATCAGGTATCATGGAAGTACAAGATGATTTTCATCTAGCTACCGTTGATATTGTAACGGATCCTTCGGGCCCAAATTGCTTTGTAAACGGCATTATGGAAAACACTGAGTATTTCTATGACATTGCTTCGGGCAACTGGTTACCTCAAATGGAATCAGTAGAAGAAGTAATTGAAGAAATACAAGCTGAAATTGAAAAAGAAGTTAGAAGAGTAGTTCACAAAGTAGATGAAAGCACGGCGGCTCGCCTATTTGAGCGCTTTGTTGGTTCTCTGAGAAATTAATTTTTTAATAAATAGTAAACATATAGTAATAACCAAGACTAAATAAAGGGAGTAGAACATATGTCAGAACTAGACGAAAAGTTCACTGTCGATGATGGCGGAAGCACTGTAAAATCTTCGGAAGTTCCAGATGCAGCCACACCAGCAGGTGGAACAGTAAAAAAGAAAAAGGCAGATGTCAAAAAAGCAGTTGATCCAACTGCTGATAAAGTTGACGCTGCGACTCCAGGCCAAGGCTCTGTTAAAGAAGATGCGGAAGTAGATTCAGAAGCAGTAGTAGAAGAAGTTATTGAAATTGATGAATCAATCTCAGCAATGTTCGAAGGCATGGACTTATCAGAAGATTTTAAATCCAAGGTAACACTTGTGTTTGAAGCAGCAGTAAATGAAGCAGCAACTTTAAAAGCTGACTCACTTATTGCAGAAAAAACAGAAGCTCTTGAAACTGAAATGAATGAATCAGTTGCAAAGATCACAGATGGAATCGTAGAAAATTTAGATTCTTATCTTGATTACGTTGTAGAAGAGTGGATGAAAGAGAATGAATTGGCAATCGAAACTGGTGTTAAAGTTGAGATGGCTGAATCATTAATGGAAGGTCTTAAATCATTGTTCACTGAGCATAACATCGAAGTTAACGAAGATACTGTTGACGTAGTTGCTGGCTTAGAGGCAGAAGTTAATGAACTAAAAGACACCGCTAATGAAGCTATCAATGAGAATGTTGCATTAAACAATGCAATTGCCGCACTAAAAGCTGAAAGAGTATTCGAAGAAATGACGGAAGATCTCACTGTTACACAACGTGAGCGTTTAAAAGTTCTTTCTGAAAAGCTTGATGTTGGTAACATTGATGAGTATTCAACTGACCTAACAACGTTAAAAGAATCTTTCTTTGCAAATAAAGTTGTTGTAGAAGAAGTTGCTGAAGAAGAAGAAATCATTACTGAAGAAGCTGCTGAAAAGCAAGTTGCTCCAGCTTCTGATTACAGCTCAATTAACGCTTTGGTCGGTGCTCTTAATGCAAGATCAGCAAAGAATAATTAATTATAAATAGATCCAGATAGAACTTATTTAACAAGGAGATAGACAATTATGGCACAGTCAAACTATCAAGCTCTTGTCGAAAAGTGGGGCCCAATTCTTGAGCACGACTCTTTCGCAACAATTGCAGATCAACACAAGAGAAGCGTAACAGCTACAATTCTCGAAAACACAGAGAAGGCTTTAATGGAGTCAGGCGACATGTCTGCATCTATGACTGGTCTACTTTCAGAAGCTCCAACTAACGCGGCAGGCGCTGACGGATTTACATCCGGTGCAACAGCAACTGGTCCGGTAGCTGGTTATGATCCAGTACTTATTTCACTAGTACGTCGTGCAATGCCTAACTTAATGGCATACGACATTGCTGGTGTGCAGCCAATGACAGGTCCAACAGGACTTATCTTTGCAATGCGCTCTAAGTACACTAACCAAGCAGGTGCAGAAGCATTCTACGGCGAAGCTGATACAGACTTCTCTGGTGCTGGCACACATGCACAAACACTTCCACATGCATCACCTACTACAGGTACTGGCATGGCATTGAACGCAGCTGAAGCATTAGGCGACGGCGGGGGCACAAACTTCGGCGAAATGGCTTTCTCAATTGAAAAAGTTACAGTAGCTGCAAAGTCAAGAGCTCTAAAAGCGGAATACACAACAGAGCTTGCTCAGGATCTTAAAGCCGTACACGGTCTAGATGCTGAAACAGAACTAGCGAACATCTTACAGTCTGAAATCTTAGTTGAAATCAACCGTGAATTAGTTCGTACAATCTACACTGCAGCTAAACCAGGTGCAGCAGGTACAGCAACTCCAGGCACATTCGACTTAGATGTTGATGCTAACGGTCGTTGGTCAGTAGAGAAGTTCAAAGGTCTAATGTTCCAAATCGAGCAAGAAGCAAACGCGATTGCAAAAGATACTCGTAGAGGGAAAGGTAACATCGTTATCTGTTCTTCAGACGTAGCATCAGCATTGCAAATGGCAGGCATCTTGGATTACACACCAGCTCTTAACTCTAACAGCTTGGCAGTAGACGACACAGGAAACACTTTCGCAGGTGTTCTTAACGGTCGCTATAAAGTGTACATCGATCCATATGCAGTAGGTAACTACTTAGTAGTAGGATATAAAGGTTCTTCATCTTTCGATGCAGGTCTATTCTATTGCCCATACGTACCATTACAAATGGTTCGTGCAGTTGGTGAGAACAGCTTCCAGCCAAAAATCGGGTTTAAAACTCGTTACGGTATGGTTGCAAATCCATTCGCACGTGGCGGCGCAGCTGCTAACGACGGTGCATTGACAGCAGACTCTAACGTTTATTACAGACGTGTAGCGATTAGCAACTTATTCTAAGTTGAACTAATAACAATAAGATTGAGGTTAACTCAACCTACTTTAAGGACTCCTTCGGGAGTCCTTTTTTTTATCCTAGATATTCTGTGAGTTTGTTGACTTTGTTACAAAAGTCGTGATAAGCACTAGTCACTTTATATTGGTTATAAAAGAAGTACTTATGAATTCGTTCCCATAGTGTTTTTTCAACCATTGGGTAACCAAAAGAAAATACAACACATTCGTAATGTTTGTAATTACGCCACATCTGTACATTCCAAAACTTAGTTAATTCCTCATCTGTATATGGCTTTTCTCGCCTTTCCATTTGAGAAACTTTGTCATAACTATGATCGTCCCATACAATATGTAATGTTATGCCACCTTCAGACCACCACGGAACCTCGCTACAGGGTCTTTCTTTGGAGTTAATAACATTATCATACCAATGAATATCACACCTCAGATCCCTAACCTCCTTCATGAATTGGCCCTTCTGCTCCTTTGTATTGAATACAACACCAATATATCGGTGCTTTGAGTCAGCATGGCCTTGACAACTTGTGAAGGTTAGATAGCCTTTTTTCTGTAGAGCAAGCACAGCATCTTTAACGCCAGGCTCTAAATTCTTTTCTATAATATCTGAATACTGACTAACGAACGTACTTACATATTTGCCGAATTCATCTTTAAATACATAAGTACGTCCATTATCAAAGTACTCATTACCCTTTACAAACATGGCATACTTGTGACAATCCTCAGGCGTATTGAGTGCTGGGATTGTTTCTTCTTGTATGTATTGTTGTTCGTATTGGATACGATATTCGTATTGAGATCTCAATAGTCTTTTACTCCATGTTTTTCAATATCGTTAAGCATCATCTGTAACATTTTTTTAACATCTTCAATACTTTCACCATCTATTGAGACTGGATCGTTTGACCACCCGTCGCCGTGGTCTAGTTGGTAGTATTCGTGGATGGCATAGTTATCTACTCCATCAAAGTTTCGTTTCATTAACTGATAATGCCATTTACTCATAAGTTCCACTCTCGTTCTTCTTCAATGGCCATTGAGACGAATTGATAATAGTCTTTATTCTCATCATCCATATGAGCAAAATATAATCCTGCTGAAGCCATTAGTTTATGAATATTACTACCTTCTTCAAGATGCGCTCGTGGATGAGACTCCATAAGAGCTTGTATCTCATCCATAATACCATTTAGTTTTTCTTGAATTTTACTCATTACATTCCTAAGATCCCGAATAGGTCAAACCAACCCATCGATGTTCCAATTATAACAGGAATTCCAATCATTGTAAAGGCAATAATAGCGAATGCTAGACCTACACCTTTGTTGTTATATGGTTCGTTAGGATTACTCATGCTCACCTCCATTTGCTCGGCCAGAATAAGTACCAAATATGTTTGGCTTACGCTTAGCTGTTTCAAATGTTGCTACTGTTACTGCTATTGCAGCTAATATTAACACGTGTAGAAGCATACTAATAACTCCTGCCCACATACTACCTACAATAATAGCAAATACAATACACCACATCCATGCTAGTACTTGCATAATCATGTGTCGTGTGCTAAAGTCTGGAATACTACTCAACGGATTTTGTTCGTGATCCATTACTACATTCCAACAATTATAAATCCATTCTCTCATTTTATTATCTTTCTACTAAAGGTGTTGACGAGATTGCGTCGTGATAGTCTCCCGAATTATAATAGTCGCGAAACGCTTGTTCTTTAATCATAATACCGTTCTTCATACGATACGTTACAATTTCTCTGCGAATGACGCCTTCAACATCACTGTCAAAGGCGGCTTTAAATGGGCCATCAACCATTGTCACTCGCAATCTGCTTTTCAGGCTTAGACATAACAGCTTCTGCAAATTCCATGAACTCTTCGTTCTTTGCAGCTTCTTCCATTAAGTTAGAAGCATGGTAAATGCGAGCTAGTTTGTTAAAGGATGCTTTTGGTACTCCCAAATCATCTAACATGCTTTGTGCGATATCTTTTTGAAGATCTTTCTCAGCTGACACACGAGTCATTGAGTTAGACATTTCACGCAAAGCGCCTTGAATTTTGTCACGATCTTGATCTGTAATCGTGGATGGTAAATCACTCATAATATATCTCCTATAGTTTTCCGTCTTCACGCATTTTTGCGCGTATTTTTGTTGCACTAATATCGTGAATATCTTTGCCTAGATCATGCTCAGTGAAGGTATATCCCACACCACGACCATAGCTAATATCCACAATGTTTGGTACTTCCATAATGATGTATTGATGACCATCATAGAACCCTTCACATTCCAATGCTGCTTTAATGTTATCAACAACATCAATCATTCCAAAGGGATTGTCGTTTTGTTCTGCAGTACGTCCTGCACCTGCGTCACCATCAAAATTAAATACATCACGTATCATAATAATGACTTGACCTGTTTCATTAAAGGCACGCTTAAACAGTTCAGTATGACCGTCGTGCCAAGGTTGCCACCTGCCTAGCATTTGTGTAGTAGGTTTTTTCCAATTAAACATTTCTTGCATTAACTTTCCTTTCTAAGCATCCATGCTGAGATTACTTCTAGCAATTTTTGGTGTGTATCCTCAAACCATTCAGACACATGATAGTCTATATCTTCAGGTGTTTCAAACATATCGTTTGTATCTTCAAAACGACCTCTAGAAATAGTATCCATCCATATAGTATAATCTGGATTGAACGCTTCTCTTGCAGCTGCAGTAGGGCATACAAAATCAGTTACTGCAATTTTGCCAGCCATAACTACACCATCACTTAGGTGTTTCATTCTATTGGCTTGCCGCATACGACCTTCAGGACTAAAGTCCCAATCGTCATATTTAGTACGAACTTCATCAGCATTAATATGAACGCCTCCTAAAAGATCAGACAACGGTTTGGCTAGTGTAGTCTTACCACTTCCGGGCAATCCAAAAATCAGTATCTTCATTACTTCTCCATTTGTTTTTTAGACGGTTTCTTGTGTAAGTACACAATTTCTTCAGGGTTTGTTTTTGCGAAAGGTTTGCATTTAGTAATTTTGTTACCTTTTGCTAGCCATGCATCTATCTCAGACTGAGTAGTATTTTCATCTCTAGCCATATTGTATCCTTTAAATAAGATGGGGTAGCCATTACGACTACCCCTCGTTGTTGTTTAAGCAGCTTCAGCCATTTCGATAGCTACATCCAAAGCGTCTACTTTACGTTTAGCGTTTGTGCCAAACCAAGCTGATGCCATGCGAGTATCTGCGGTACGACCGAGTTCGTGGTCTGCCAAGTATGTTACTGCATTGTATGCATTCCACCAAGTTCCAGGACGGAAGTTATCGCCTGGTTGATTTTCGATAAGATCGAATGCACGCTCAGCAGTACGAGACATTACTTTGTCTTCGCGATTTGATTCGCCAAACACTCGAGCCATGAATTGCTCTGCAGTTTGTTTCGTGTAACGCTTTGAGCCTAAGAACTCAGCAGCTTCTTTGAACTTCTCAACTTTATTGTGAGATAGACCAAGAGCTTCTTTAACCATCTCAGCGTTAAACTGATTGCGGTGGTTAACACGAATAGATGGTTGGTTCTTTTCGTTAAGAGCCACTGCCAAAGTGTTGTTGCATACGACTCGTTCCATTACGAACTTGACATCGATTGCTTTACCATATTGGTGTGGATTTGAGAAGAGCATGTAACCACGAACTTCATCACCATTAAAGAGTGAGAAACCGTCTTTTACATCAGCTAATGCCCATACGATCTGCCCACCTTTAAGTGATCCTGCAGTATCCATGATCATATCGCCGTTGCTTACAAAATCTGAAAAGAAGTTGAAAGCTTCTTGGTTTTGAACTGGGTTCCAGCCTTTACCAACTTGTGTTAAGATTTTATTGTCTGTAGAACGAACAAGAGCTTCTTGACCTGTTTCGATGTTCTCGCCATTTACGTTAATAAATGTTGGAACTTTGTTAACTTCCCAGTCTAAACCGGCAGCTACCATCATTTCGCGTGGTGACATGTCGTCATCGACGGGAGTACCTAGACCGTGCCAAGGTAGTCCTTGTGATTTACGGTACGCCATTTGAGCTTCGTTGTTTACCATTTCTAATTCGTGTGCCATGATATAGTTTCCTTGTGTGTGATTATGATATAATTATACAACAGTTTTCAGTGAATGTCAACCATTTTTTTCATTTTGTTTTAAATTAATTCGCACTTCTTCAAACCCAACGCTTACACCAGTATTTGTTGGAGCGAAGTACCAGCAGTCTCCATCCCAGAGGTAGAGATAGTCAGCACCAGAGAAGGCAGAACCCCGTTCTAGATACGTTGATACATTTGTGTATGATATAGCAGGTTCTTCGTGAACAGCCTGCTGGCGTGACACCAGATAATCGTCGTCAAGTGATGAGACGTATCCACCATGTGAAACATATGATGCATCATACTGGGAGTTGTATGATTTTAGAAGAGTTGCACCGACACCTTCAAGGTATCCGTCATAGTGACAGTAACTTGCTGTTACCGTACCATTCTCATTGTAAATTCCGATCATTGCTGCAGTACCCATAATGTTATCCTTTTTTCATCTGATAAGACTATTATATATCATTCAAGAACGAATGTCAACCTTTTTTTTAAATTAATTTACTACATATCCAAGTACGTCTTCTACGAATGTATCGCTAAGATCTTTGTAGAATGCCATAACTAAAGACTCACGAGGCTCTGTGTCCATGCAGTTAATGTGCTTTACAAGAGCTGCAGTATCTGATTGACGGAAGTAAGAAAGGGCTTGCATGAAATCATTCGCATCTTCGTTGTACATTTCAACAAAATCTGCTTCTGTTTCTTTAGAAGCATATGAGTGGTACTCAGCGATTAATGCGTTAACTGCTGTAAGTTTTGTAAGAGTATCGAATGTAGTAGTCATTTTTAAGTTTCCTTTATTTACCTTATATTAATAATATACCCTATTTGAACGCTAATGTCAACCCTTTTTTCATATTAAATGAAATTAAGTTTCCTTACAAATCAATGGCTTAGGAAAAACTTGAAAATTATTTTTAGTGGAGTTCTTGAGAAGGCATAGGTAATGCGTCAAGCATGTCTTCTATGTATCTTCCATATCCAGCTTTTAAGATATCTACAGCATCAACGTATGGAGTCATGTCCTTCTCAGTTCTGATAGGAGCTACAAATGCCGTTGGGCATCTACGTGATATGTAGGTATTTAGATATGTATGAGCATCTTCTTCGTGAAAGAATGCTACAGCTTTTGTTAAATCAAATATGTTATTTCCAGAGAATAGCGCGACAACTCGTGCGTCTCTAGGTACATCTACAAATTCAGGTATATCATTCCTGCCAGTTGTACCCAGAAAAACTCCATCATCTGGGTCGATAATTACATATTTGTCTATCATATTTCATTGTGCCTAATTAGTTCTACTTCGCCAGAAGGCAATTTTTTAGCTTTAATATAGTCATCAGTTATTAATTTATCAATTGTTGCTTCTATAATCTTAGTTGTATCCATGTTAAATTTAGATTTTACCAAGAAAATTCCAGCGCCAGTACCAAATATGTAAGATATGAAGAGCCAAATATGTACGTCAGTCATTATTGATTTCCTTTTATTTTTATTTATGCAATTGCATTCATCAGCATTTCGCCTTTGAAACCTTCCCACCATGATGGTGCTGCACGACCTTTTTCCCATTTAGCAAAATGCTTAGAGCGATGATAGTAATTACGATACGCTTGAACAGGATCGCCTTCTACCATGCACTCTGGATATGCTTTCATAGCCTGAGGAAATTCAGTTATAGTGTCATTAGGAATTCCAGACGGAGTGTCTTTAAGGACGTCTCTGAGCTTCGTATAGGTAAGATGTTGCTTATTAAAGCGGTACTCGAACTCACTGCAAAGGGCTAGAAAGTGTTTGTAGTGCCATTCGTAATTTGCTTTAGAAGCCATAGTCCAAACTGTACAAGGGTGGTAGTGATGCACTGCGTTGTACAAAACACCATCCAGATTAGAGTTGTTATGTACCCAGTAATTAATCATGCGCTTGCCAGATTTTGAAGGACGCTTTTCAGAATAGCCGTCAAGCATACGATGAGCTGTCGAAAGCATTTGAGCTGCTTCAACAATCATCTTTGGAATATGCTTGTCGCACATCATCTTTGCTGCTTCATCTGGGCATTTTGATAATACAAATACGTTCATTGCATTACCCAACCATGATTAAATTTCTCTGGATAATTATCACAGGTAAAATTTTCATCTGTATAATTTACAACTTTAACACATTTACCAGTGTCATAACTAAAGTAAACATCAGGAATATCTAGTGCGTTACTGAGTGCCATGAAAGCACCCAGTGTTAATAGCCCAGTGGCAATGATGTAAGATAATACTTTTTTCATATTAAGCTCCTTGGTATTTGTAACGGCCACGTCCAGTGTAGCCAACTTTTTCAACAGCTGCAAGAGGAGAAGAATTTGCAACTTCTGCGATATACTCTTCAACAGTGTAGTGATCGACTAAACATCTAGCCCAAGATTTCCAAGGCTTTGCACCATACTTGAAACGAGCAATGAATGTAGGCTGTGGTTTACCAACCCACGATGGGTGACAGTTAGGACTAGCCTCTTCCATGTTCACAGATTTAGTGTGACGACCTCTGTACATTAGATACATACCGTCCCAAGTGAATTCATTTATATCGAAGTTTGTCATAATATAGTCCTTTGTTTTGATTTGATATAACTATTATACCATGAATGAACGAGGTTGTCAACCCTTTTTTTCATTTAATTTGAAGTTTTTTCAATAGTATAAGTTTCTTTATCAAAATCTGAACGATGTGTCATTGCTTTAGCATCTTCTAGCCTTGTAGTTATGGCTACTATTTGATTAGATGTATCTCTAATTATAAACATTTATATCTCCCATATCATTGTTTTAATAGACTCTTCGTCAGTATTAGTTCCCAAGAGTTGTGAAACTAATTCTGCAAGATAGTCGAATTTTTTAGATTGAAATAAGTAAAGGGGATTGCCGCCAGCAGGACCGTTTTCCTGTACTAGAGTTGCAGTACAGCCATGATCTTTTGCGAATTGAGAAACTTCTGAATGAGTTGGTTCGTGGGATACGTCAAGTTCGATGTTATACATATTAGTTTCCTTTTGATTGATAATATTATATTATACATCATTTAAGAACAAATGTCAACCTTTATTTTTGCATTTCTTGATATTTTTTTCGTACTGCTACTAGATGTTGCAGATAATCGTGCGTATTCATTTCGAATATCAATGGTTCATTACCATCAACTGCCATTACAATAACACCTTTTTTAATTGCTATACCGGTTCTTTCAAGGAAAGCTGCAGCATAGAAACACATTTGAATAAAGTAACTCGTGATGTCTTCACGCTTCTTTACTCGTTTAGATGTTTTAAAATCTACAATGGCTAACTCGCCATCCCATTCGCCGATGCAATCTAGCTGACCAGCAGTTTTGAGCTTATCACTATACAAGAATACTTCTTGCATCCAAATATTATTTAGGCGCTCGTCAAGTATTGGTCTGATAGTATTGAATGTTGCAACATTGGCAGGCATATGTTTACCTTTCCAATCTTCGACATTATTAACGTAATCTTCTGCAAGACTATGAACAGCAGTGCCTCGAGTAGATGCTTGACGAGAAACTTTGTTTGCTTCCTCTGCACCAACTCGAGCTCGCCATGCCATGATAGCGTCTTTGCTTAAGATTGATAGAACTGTAGTAATCGATGGATACGCGTTACCGTCTGGTGTAAAATACTTACGTCCAGACTCTGTAGTTTTACGAGTAAGTGTTGGTAACTCTACTCCGTGTTCGACATGATTAAACATAATATAAGCCTTATTTGTTTCTATTAATATACATTATATCACTAATGAAACAAAATGTCAACTTTTTTATTCAGCGTCCATTGCTGTTTGATACGCAGTCTTTACTGCGTCAGTCCAAACGGCATTACATATTGCTTGTACTTCAGTTGACTCACCTGAGATGTCTGTGTCTGCCCACGTATCATCTGTTTTAGTTGAACAAACTAAGACGTGACGATGAAACGATCTACTAATCTCTACACCATCTCGTGCGATCACCGTAGCTGTACGAACTTGCACTATTCTGTAATCGCCAACTACTTCAATCTTATCTTCAACTTGTGTTTCTGTAAGTGCCATATTGGCCTCCTTTGTTTATCGTGGCAAAGCCACCTGTCCGACCCAATCTCTGAAAGGGTTATGTTGTGTAATACCAACCCGTTAAAAACAACATGCTGTCTGCATCTGGGTCATTCACTTGTGTTGAAGCGGCGTTTGGTCTCATCATTGAAAAATCCCCCTTTGCCACTCCATCTTGGAACATGCCAAACATGGGCTGATATCCTGCATCTGTTTGATAAGGCCAATTGTATAAGTTAGGAACTACGTTAGGTCTGGCATAATTAGACTGGTTTTTTGTAGGAAACGGAAGCCCTTGTAATTGTAGTGTTCCCGAAGCAGACCCGCGGCTAAAGGCAGTTAATCTAAGATCACATGCGTAATAACAGACGTTGCCAATTTTTGTATAATATCCAGTTTGAGTATTATAACTCACAGTTGCAGGGTTTCCTCCAGAGTAAGTTAACGAAGGTGTCCAAGTTCCCTCTTCATAATCGTTTAATGCGTTAGCTGCTGCGGTGTCTGCGTTGAACTTTAATCCATCATCGTCGATGCGGAGGCGTTCTGTGTTAGCACCACCCGTTGCAGAAGTTTTAAACAACAGAGCAGCGTTATCAGTTGCACCATCTGTTTTTGCAGATATAGAAGCAAGGTCATCGGCAGTGTTATTTCCAAAAGTAATTGAGCCAACGCTTTGATCTACGTTTGAATCATTTCTTCTTATTTGAATACCGTGACCCCCGCCAGACGCAGGAGTTTCTATCTGTAATAAATCAGCGGATTGACTTCCAGTATCTCCAATAATTAATTTACTTTCTGCTGTGATGCGCATAGCTTCTGTTACTGTGCCAACGACTTGTGTAGCAAAAGATAAGTAAGTATCACCATTAGCGGTTTGATCTATAATTTCGCTTTCTATATAAGAACGATTACCACTAAAGCTAAGCCTACTTTTATCTAGATATGCAGTTGCTTGACCTATTGACACAATAGCGTTAGCACCACTTCCCACAAATATACCTGTTGTGGTTGTTGTTAGTTTAGATGAGTTGTCGTAAAATAAATTAACAGCGCCATCGGTATCAGCAATTATTTTGTTTTCACCGGTAGAACTTCGTATGTAAACTTCATCGCCATCAATTAACAATGAGCCTGTTCCAAAATCCGTTATTCGAGAATGACTACCATCATGGTAAATATGTAGATCGTTATTAGCACCAAATCTGGCTTTGTCATCATCACCAAAGTTGATAGAACCTGTCATAGTACCACCAGTTAATGCAAGCATATTTGAAGTGTCGGCATTCGTACCTTGTACACCTTGAATAGATTGTAAACCTTGGATACCTTGAGTACCAGCTCCAGTTAAACCTTGAATACCAAGATCGCCTTGTACACCTTGAACACCTTGTGAACCATTATTACCGTTTAAGCCGTTGTTACCAGTAGTACCTTGGAAACCTT
>OCVR010000260.1_pt1 | contig 44255 bp, 44 predicted proteins | sample 1539091 | NCBI WGS metagenome assembly OCVR01 (sample SAMEA3355530, study PRJEB22509) | marine metagenome | biome: marine; feature: coastal ocean; material: water | place: USA | collected 2010-08-07 | depth 16 m | reverse complement strand
TCCTTGTAGTTGATGACAGTGAGGTCAATATTCAGTTGCTTGAGATACAACTAAAAGAATTGGGTCACAACGTTACTACCGCTGGTACCGGGGAGGTCGCTGTTTCGATGGCAACGACTGGTCGATTCGAGATGATCTTCATGGACATACAAATGCCAGGCATAGGCGGACTGGAAGCAACCAATAGAATTCGACAACACAATCGGTCCGTCCTCATTGTTGGGCTGACTGCTCACGCCACTACAGAAGAGAAAAAAGAATGCCTGGACGCTGGCATGAACGACGTTCTCATCAAACCCGTCAGAATGGAGAGTCTGCGTGTCATGACCCAGCGCCTCGGTCAGCCTGAATCTTATCCTCCATTGTCGGCATCAGGTACCACGGTCTTACCGACATTCGACCTGGATCTGGCTCTCGAAAATGCGGGTGATCGTCACGACCTTGCAACAGAACTGTTTGCCCTGCTTCTGGCAAGCCTTCCCAGTGACCTTGACGCCATAAACGCAAAATCGAACAATGTTAACGAACTTAAACGCGCTGTTCACAAGTTACATGGCGCGGTTCGTTTCTGCGGGGTTCCAAGACTTGCAAAAGCAATCCAAAAACTGGAATTGGCTCTGAAGCACGGTAAGGAATCAGAGATCCAACCACTGTTAAACCTGCTGAATGGTGAGGTTACCGCCCTTAACACCTGGCATCACGACAATCCGGATGTTTTAGGTTCCGGGGGTCGACAAATCAAACACCGTTAGTCGCGATTGCATAGGCGATAGCATAGTCGCGCTCATCCGACATGCTAATGTGAATATCACAAATGCCAAGCTCTTCGGCTCGCGATTTGGCTTCCCCTGTTAACCTGACCCTAGGGGCACCGCTTTCCTTTCGGTCTATTTCGATATTTCTGAAATGCACACCGCTTCTCATACCCGTTCCGAGTGCCTTGGAAACGGCTTCCTTAGCAGAAAACTGTCTCGCCAGATAAGCCGCCAGCCGGCTCCCAGTGAGCGGTCGGCGCTCACCTGCACACAGAACCTTGTCAGTAAAACGTTCACCAAAGCGCGTAAGAGACCTCTGGATCCTTCTGACTTCTACGATGTCTGTACCTATTCCAACAATCATCAACGTGCTCCTCTGAACAGGCTACGGCTTTTGAGAGGTTTGTCACCCAGTAGTTCTGCAAGAGAAAGTCTGGTCACGTTCAATAAACGTTTGCTGTCCACCTGTTCAAGCGCACCCGAGGCGATTCTTAGCACTTCAGCGCCGGGAAACGTTTCACCTTGCGACTCGCGTACTGCATGGAATCCTTCTTGGACCACAAAACGATAATCCAGGTCAGCGGAAATTGGTTGTCCGTCACGTGAGTCGTACTCGAAATTAATTCCGTAACCAAGTTCCTGCAACAAGCAAAGCTCAAACCTTCTAATGGCTGTTACCTCGCCACCCGACTCTCTAAGCGCCAGCTCTTGTCCTGACATCGATTGTTCGGATAACACCAGCTCTGAAAGCAAGTCTTCGTACCCTTGATATAAACCAACAATCGGTTCAAACCGATCCAATAACCTGTAAAGCAATTCGTTGACATACAGACCAAGCATCAATCCTTTTCCCATCAGTCCGAACGGCTTTCGTGGAAAATCAATCGTCGTTGATGTTTTTAACTCACCACGACCCACGGAGGCGACCAGCAACGGTGAAAATGGCTGCAACCGGCCCCTTATCTTAGACTTGGGAGACCTGACCCCTTTCGAGACTACAGAGTATCGCCCTGAATCCCGGGTAAACAGGTCTAATATTAAGCTGGTATCGCGATAATTTCTGGCATGCAGAATGTAAGCTGGTTCAAGTGTCCCTGCTTCATACATCGTCGTAACCAAGACTCCTGATAGCACGCTCATCATCAGACCAGCCCGACTTAACCTTCACCCAGGTATTCAGCATGACTTTTACACCAAGCACATGCTCTATGTCTTTGCGGGCATCAGTACCGACTCGTTTCAGTCGCTCTCCTGATTTCCCAATCAGGATACTTTTCTGACCATCTTTCTCGACAAAGATTGTTGCATCGATATGCGTTGCTTTATCTCTTTCTTCGAATTTCTCGATTTGAATAGTAAGGGCATACGGTAGCTCATCACCTAACTGACGCATGAGCTTTTCACGAATAATCTCAGAGACAAGAAATCGTTCACTGCGGTCGGTCACCTGCTCCGCGTCAAAATAAAACGGTGACTCCGGCAACGCTTCACAAATCACCTTTTCCAGTTCTTCAAGATTGGCATTCTTTTCAGCCGATACCGGCACCAGTTTCACATCAGGATATTTCTCTTGAAGACCGGAGAGCATCGGGAACAGTGTGTTCTTGTTTTCTATCAGGTCAATCTTGTTAACGACAATAACCTTCTCGGCCTTCGATTGATTAAATAGGCGGGAAACTTCCTGATCGTCTTCACCTATCTTTCCCCTATCGAGTAAAAACAACAGCACGTCTACATCACGAAGTGCGCTCTTCGCGCTCTTGTTCATGTAGCGATTGAGCGCCTTCGGTTCATTTCTGTGAATGCCCGGCGTATCTACAAAAAGTATCTGATGAGAGCCGGTTGTTTTTATGCCTAACAGGTTGTGCCGCGTGGTTTGCGGCTTTCTGGAAGTGATGCTGATCTTCTGGCCCAGGAGTGCATTCAATAAAGTGGACTTACCGACATTCGGACGACCTACTATAGCCACATAACCACAGCGCGTAGTCAATTGGTAACCTCCAGGTGCTTGAGAGCAAGTTCGGCGGCCTTTTGCTCGGCCCGTCGTCGTGAAGTTCCAATTGCCCTGATTGCACCGTTAAAAGACAAAGACCGACACTCGATCTCAAAGGTCTGATTGGGCGATTTACCCGTCTTACCGACCAGGATATAGTCCGGCACCGATTGACCTATACCCTGAAGGTGCTCCTGAAGTCGTGACTTGGCATCTTTCTCGATATTCGATGATGTCAATGCTGCAAGCCGTTCCTCATATAAACCGAGAACACAATCCGTTGCCTCGGAGATTCCCCCATCCAGAAAAACTGCCCCTATGATTGCTTCTACCGCATCTGACAGGATGGAGTCCCGGTCGAACCCACCACTCTTAAGTTCGCCACTTCCCATTGTCAGGAACCCGCCAAGGTCTAGTTCCCTGGCAATTTCTGCGAGCGTTTGCTGTTTGACCATCCTTGCCCTTAGACGGGAAAGGTCTCCCTCTTTTGCATCAGGAAACCGGTTAAACAGCGCGGCGGCAACGACAAAATTGAGGATTGAGTCTCCAAGAAATTCGAGACGCTCATTATTTCTATCACCAAAACTTCGATGCGTTACCGACTGATCAAGTAAAGATGCATTTTTAAATGTGTATGCAACACGCGATTCGAGCTTTTTTAGATCGGTCACACTGACCCGCACTAATCTCTAAGAGGAACTTTCTTGTTGAAAGCAGCAATCAAGCTCAAATTGCTTACCAAATCGATCCGCACCTCGTAATCCAGGATCAATTCTGTCCCGGCCTTACTACGGTCAATTTTCAGGTTTTCCTTCAGGTCAAAATCACGGATGTTATTCATCTTCAAACGTTTTTTCATGGTGTCACGAATACTAGCCTCGTTCTGGAGCGCTAAACCATTTTCCAGGGACATCTTCTCCATGATCGTGCCCATGGTGCTGTGATCCAGATAAAGAGGTATTACTCGCGAGCCCACGGAGACCGAAGAAGCTACGAGTATGAGGATAACCACAATGCCACTCATGCTTCCTCTTTGTCGGTGCTTGCCTTGCAAGGTTTTTCTATTCATCATTTTGGTCCTTACTGTATCCAACCATTACGTGAGAACTCTGGCAGCCGCAGTCCTGGTTTTTTATGCAACCAGATCGCTACCGCCTTGCCAACTATATTATGTTCTGACACCAACCCCCAATACCGACTATCGCTACTTTGATCACGATTATCCCCCATCATGAAGTAGTGGCCTTCCGGAATCACCCATTCGTCCACACTTGTTTCCCGGTATGGGTTTCTTTGGATCAGGTGCTCAACGTTTCCCAGCTTCTCCCGATATTGTAAAACCCTCGGATCCACCGGTGGTATCTGCGCTAAAAAAGTCTGACTCTGTTGTTTCCCGTTGATATATAAGGTTTTATCCTGATATCGAACCGTGTCACCCGGTATTCCCACCACTCGTTTGATGAAATATACGTCCTGATGGGGCGGTATAAAAACCATGACCTCGCCGTTTTTTGGTTCTGCTATATCAACAATCTTGGTGCCAACGACAGGCAGCCTGATGCCATAAGTGAATTTGTTAACCAGAATAAAATCACCCACCGCTAGCGTCGGTATCATCGAACCCGTAGGAATCTGGAAGGGTTCGAACAGAAACGACCGCAGTACCAAAACGATAGCAAGTACAGGAAAAAACGAGATCGAGTATTCAACAATGATCGGTTCGGCAAGAATCGTCTTGCGAGATTCTTCGTCAATATCACCGGCTGCGGCGACGCGGCCAAGTCTCTTCGGGCGAAACACCAGGTGATCCACCAACCACACAATACCGGTAAAGGCGGTGGCAAGAACGAGGATGAGGGGGAAATTAATGCTCATTTTTCTACCTTCAGCACTGCGAGGAATGCTTCCTGTGGGATCTCAACGCTACCGACCTGTTTCATACGCTTCTTACCCGCTTTTTGCTTCTCAAGTAATTTTTTCTTTCGGGTGATGTCGCCACCATAACATTTAGCAGTGACATTTTTGCGCAATGCCTTCACGGTCTGTCTCGCAATAATCTGACCTCCAATGGCTGCCTGAATGGCAACATCAAACATCTGCCGCGGTATGAGTTCTTTCATCTTTTTCGTCAGGGAAAAACCTTTCCCCCTGGCATCGTCTCTGTGAACAATCACTGCCAGGGCATCTACCGTATCACCGTTAATTAGCACGTCGAGTCTGACCAGGTTCGACGCTTCAAATCGATCGAATGAATAATCAAGCGAAGCATACCCCCGGGAAACCGATTTCAACCGATCAAAGAAATCGAGTACAACTTCGTTCATCGGCATGTCATAGGTCAACGAAACCTGTTTACCGACAAACTGCATGTCTTTTTGAACACCTCGCCTTTCAATACAAAGAGTAATGACGCTGCCTACGTGTTCTGATGGCACGAGAATGTTTGCTCTCACAATCGGTTCACGCATCTCTTCTATCGTGGACGGGTCGGGCAATTGAGAGGGATTATCAACCTTATAGACCTCACCGGACTTAATCAGCACCTCATAGACCACAGTCGGAGCAGAAGTGATCAGGTCAAGGTTATATTCCCTTTCCAGTCGCTCCTGGATGATTTCCATATGAAGCATGCCAAGGAAACCACAACGGAAGCCACTTCCTAGCGCATCTGAGCTTTCTGGCTCGTAGGCAAGAGAAGCATCGTTCAACGTGAGCTTTTCCAACGCGTCCCGAAAATTATCAAAGTCATCCGAACTGACCGTGAACATTCCGGCATAGACCTGCGGCTTTATTTGCTCAAAACCCGGCAGTGTAGGTACCGTTTCCTGATTCGCACTCAGCACGATCGTGTCACCGACCGGAGCACCTTTCACATCTTTAATGCCCGCGACGATGAAACCAACTTCACCGCTGTTGAGGGTATCTGTTTCTGTTCTCCTTGGCGTGAAGACGCCAACGGAATCCACCTGGTGAACTTTGCGTATGGACTTTGCAACGATTTTGTCTTTTTTGGAAATTTTCCCTTGCGTCACCCTGACAAGAGACACTACACCCAGGTAATTATCGAACCAGGAATCAATGATGAGTGCCTGAAATGGTTCCTCGCGCAGATCCTCCGGCGGTGGAATGGCCGCTACTATCTCTTCCAGAAGGTCCTCCACTCCCTGACCGCTTTTTGCGCTAACCTCCAGGGCACCGGTTGCATCGATACCGATAATTTCCTCGATTTCCTGGCTGACCCGGTCGGGCTCAGCCTGGGGCAGGTCGATTTTATTAAGTACAGGCAGAACCTCGAGATCCTGTTCTATCGCTGTATAACAGTTAGCCACTGACTGCGCTTCCACGCCCTGTGCGGCATCCACTACCAGCAAGGCACCCTCACACGCTGCCATCGAGCGTGACACTTCATAGGTGAAATCCACGTGACCGGGCGTATCAATGATATTGAACTGATAGGTTTTCCCATCCCTGGCCTCATACATAAGCGTCACGCTCTGCGCCTTGATGGTGATACCTCGTTCACGTTCAATATCCATTGAATCCAGCACCTGGTCTCCCATCTCACGATCGCTTAACCCACCGCATAGCTGGATAAAACGATCAGCCAGGGTCGATTTGCCATGATCGATATGGGCTATAATGGAAAAATTCCTTATACGTGCGGGCTCTATCACAGCAACTCAATTTTAGAAAATCGATGAGGGGGCTTGGGGCTGGTAAAAACGCGTGAAGTCTATAGGAAAGCAGCCCCGGACGCTATTCGCCACTACATGACGGGCACCTTCAATGCCAGATACTGGGGCCGTTTATTCCGGACAACCCTGATATGAACGGATATACCACCAGGCAAAGCTGCGACGAGCCGCTCTAACTGCTCAGCACTGTCAATGGCTTCACCATCAATGTCGGTTAACACGTCGCCGCGCTGAACCCCTGCTTCACGGGCTGGTCCAGAGTATACTTGGCTGATAAGAACACCTTTGTTAACTTCCAATCGTCGTTTATCCACCTCTTCAAGGTCAACGATATCAATCCCTATGCGGTTCCCATTGGCGGCTAATGCTGGGTCACTACCCTGCGGACCAATCTTCTCTATGTCCAATTTACCGATTGTCACCTCGACTTTCTGCCGCTTACCACCCCTCATTATTTCTAGGGTCGCGACTGCTTCTACTCGAGCGCGGCCAACCAAATGGGGCAGGTCCGACGAAAGATCAATCATTTTGCCATTGAACGATAGAATAATATCTCCTTCACGCAGCCCGCCCGCTTCAGCTGGACTATCGTCAAATACCTGAGTGACAAGCGCACCCGCAGGCCTATCCAGGCCAAAGGACTCGGCCAGGTCACGATCCACTCGCTGGATCAAGACCCCTAGCCAACCCCGGGAAACCATGCCCTGCTCTTTAAGCTGTTCCGCAACTTCCATCGCAACATCAATCGGTATCGCAAACGACAGGCCCATATAACCGCCGGACCGGGTCAATATCTGTGAATTAATACCAACGACCTTGCCATTCAGATCCAGCAAAGGCCCGCCGGAATTACCTGGATTGATCGCCACATCTGTCTGGATAAAGGGAACATAATTACCATTGTTTTCCGGCAAGCTCCTGCCTGTGGCACTGACGATACCTGCCGTCACACTATGCTCGAAGCCAAATGGCGAACCGATGGCAACAACCCACTGACCCGCTTCAAGGTTGTCAGAAGAGCCCATATCCAGCGTTGGAAGGTTCTCTCCTTCAATTTTTAACACCGCCAGATCAGACAAGGCATCCTGCCCAACGATCACAGCTTCACGCTCACGCCTGTCACTTAGGGCAACAATAATTTCTTCAGCGCCATCAACGACATGGTTGTTAGTCAGAATATATCCATTTGACTCGATGATAAAACCGGAACCAGCGCTGGGGCCAGGTTTCTGGCGATCTGGCATCTCGCGAAAAAAGCGCCTGAACATCTCTGGAACTTTCTGCTCATCTAACCCCTCGAACCGCTTGCTCGCTGACCGGGTTGTCCTGATGTTAACAACGGCCGGTGACGCCTTTTTAACCAATTCTGTGAATTCAGGGTAATCGGCCTGCACAGGGTAAAGAGATACAGTACCCACCATGAGTAGCATTGCGAGGATGATCAGTTTCTTCATGATAAGTTTTCCGATATTTTCAACACGTGTTGGGGTACCGCGTAACAACAAAGGTATCCGGCCAGAAATGCTGTCATGGCGATACCAACCGTCAGAGGTTCAGAAATGCCAAGGATTTCGCATCCTACAGCGGCGATAACCGTTGCGAGAAGAGGCTTTACCCAGCTGTTCCAAAGCATTCTCCACTGCGCATTGAGCGACAGCTCAATGACAACTGAGTCGCCGCGAACCTGCGACAGGCTGACGAACTTAAGTCTGTCAGCACATCCTGAACAACCGCTGCAGACTGGACTCTGAGACGCAAACTCGTCCCTGCCGGGCACAATACGATTTAAGTTATGTAAGGTCATACGGCTATGATAATTCAGTCGATCTAATAAATAACGGGCTCAACTGATTTAGCTACCCGTCGAGCAGTTCTTACGGGAACCTCTCCGACTACCGTTATCTGTCGACCGGTTTTCTGGTGGCGGCGCGTGATGACGACAGTCCCGCCCTCAATGGTTGCCAGATCAGGCATCGGCGCGCGGCCGGATGTTTCGATGAAAACAGAGAAGGTGGCAAGACCATCAGTGAAATGGAGGCGGTTACCCCGAAATCGAACAGGCCTGAATCCATCCGGCAGCCAATTAACCTTCCAAACTGGCTTTTCTTTCCTTTCATTGACGTCAAGCGCCAGGGGATGAGCGATGGTGTCCCCCCTTATGGCGGTCTGTAAACTAGATCTACTGATAAATTCACCTACCTCGATGTGGGTGAATTGAAATATTTCTTTAATTTTACCGCGCTCTATCAGATGAGATTGCAATAACAGCCCGGTTTCCTGATCCAGCCACACTCGGTAACCATAGCGATCATTGAACCTTGGGGAAACCGTCAGGACGACAGCAGAACGCCCGGCGATTCTATCTTCGCCCTGCATAGCAAGGTGGTACAAATTCTGGGTCGATAAAACCCGATCTGAAAATACTGGTGTGAATGGCCCTATATGCACATCGTGGCCTGCCGGACCGTCCTCAGACAAATCTGCTATCGGATGATAACAATGCACTTCACCATCTTCGCGATAGAGCTCACGAACATCACCATTCAGGTTAAACAGCCTTTCAAGCTCCCTGCCCTGGTCCAACACATGGACAATACGCACATTGTCAAACCGACTACCCCGGATGTAGGTGAAGTTACCCGCATAATTCTCGTTGCGAAGCGCTTCCCCCATCTTCTCCAACCACACGGTGGGAGAGAGTGAAGAGCCATCAGCGGGTAAAGAGCCTTCAGCGGATAAAGAGCCTTCAGCGGGTAAAGAGCCTTCAGCGGGTAAAGAGCCTTCAGCGGGTAAAGAGCCATCAGGATCAGCGTAGGCGAATCCGGATAACAGCAACGCAGATAGCACACATAACGTGCCCGCAAGCCCTCTTGTTGTGATCTCTGCTCTCATGGGGAACGGATTATTTTTTTGGCGTTTCTTTATAGTTCACAAATTGCTTGCCGGGGTTCATTCGACTCATCTGGTCGTGTTGATTTAAGTAGGCACGGAGTCGGCGCTGCTTTTCTTCATCCAGCTCTACAAGTTCAGGGGTTCTTGGCTGAACATCACTCTGATTTGCCACTGTCTGGACATCGAGTAGTGGCGACTGGTTACTGGAAGCAGTTTCCATAGCGGCCGTCTGTGGCCCTGCATCGGCGAGAGGCACTGATTCCGATGGCTCTTGGATACCGATAAATACCGCTATCACCATCGATGCCGCCAGCGCCATACCTCCTGCAATGACGGCCCTTGGCGACGCTGCTTTTTGACTCTCCCTGGAATGACTGTCTTCGCTTTCAATCGCGTCAGTAATGCGCGTGAATAACTGTCGATGATGCTCAATGGAAACCGAGCCTCTCTCGGCTCTTAACGTTGAGCCGATCTGCTGGTACAACGCCCAGCTGGAGACAAGAGATTCATCGGAACGAAACTCCCTGACCAGCCGATGTACCTCTATCTCACTTGCCTCGCCGTCTATCAATGCCGACAAGGACTCTCTTTTCGTATCCAGTGTGCTTCTAGTCACTCTCTTCCCTCTGGCCACTCACAATATAGGGCCATCAATCAATTGCATCAATGCTTTTCTCAATCGCTTCCCGGGCTCTGAATATGCGGCTTCGGATCGTCCCAACCGGGCATTCCATCACCTCGGCAATTTCTTCATAGCTCATCCCTTCAAACTCCCGAAGGGTCACCGCAACCTTTAATTCCTCCGGCAAATTCTCAATAGCATCAAAGATCACTTTCTGTAGCTGTTCGGTCGCAAGATGGCTTTCGGGACCGGCAACATCCTTTAAGACAGCAGAATCCGCTTGAAATTCCCCATCAACATCAATATCTGTGTCTGGCGGCCTTCGGGACTTGGAAACAAGGTAATTTTTAGCGGTATTGATCGCTATTCTGTACAGCCAGGTATAAAAGGCACTATCCCCCCTGAATCGCGGCAACGCCCTGTAGGCCTTTATAAATGCCTCCTGAGTAACATCCTGCACCTCATCGGGATCACGAACGTAGCGGCTGACCAGGCCTCCAATCCTGTGCTGATACTTCAGCACAAGAATATCAAACGCTCGCTTATCACCACGCTGGACCCGCTCTACCAGCTGTCTATCGTTTGTTTCTGTCGTGTTCAATCTACCCCCACGGACTGGCGGAACACTGGTTTGACCCCGGCTTATTCACTACATCCATTCCTACGTACATCTGATTACTCGATCAAACATTAGTTCAATCGGACTTGAGACTTCGTATCATAACAAACGGTCAGCACATCAGACCCTATACCCCCCCGATTAGAAGGTGTAATCTGCCGCCCTCATGAGCCCTGGAGTAAATGTGACTCAAATCGAGCACCAGTATGATGTGTTGATCGTCGGCAGCGGCGCTGCCGGCATGACCCTTGCCCTCAAACTTGGAAAGCAGTATCGAATAGCAATGCTTTGCAAGGACGACCCCACAGAGGGTTCGACTTACTATGCCCAAGGCGGTGTTGCCGCAGTAATCGACGAATATGACAGCGTTCAATCTCATATCGAGGACACCCTGGGCGCCGGCGGCGGTTTATGCCACAGGGATGTGGTCGAGTTCACCGTTCAGAGGAGTGCACAGACCGTTAACTGGCTTGTGGAGCTTGGGGTTAACTTCGACACCCGCACAACCGGGGACGGAAACACCGAGTTCCACCTCACCATGGAAGGAGGTCATAGCCATAGACGCGTCATCCACGCCGCTGACGCGACCGGGCGCGAGATCGCGGAAACCTTAGGCAGCCACCTGGACACCCTCGACAATGTGACCATCTTCCCACGCTATGTCGCTGTGGACCTTATCACGCGGGACAAGATCGGGCTTCCGGGGAAAGACTGTGTTGGCGCTTATGCCCTTAATCTTGAAAGCCAGCAGGTCGAACTCTTTCGGGCAAGATACGTTGTTCTGGCTACCGGTGGCGCGTCAAAGGTCTACCTTTACACCAGCAACCCTGACACGGCATCAGGTGACGGAATTGCCATGGCCTGGCGGGCCGGATGCAGGGTCGCGAACCTGGAGTTCAATCAGTTTCACCCGACTTGCCTCTACCATCCAAAAGCCAAATCCTTCCTGATTACCGAATCCTTACGGGGCGAAGGCGCCAAATTAGTTCTTCCGAACGGGCACCGTTTCATGCCCGATTTTGACGAGCGCGCTGAGCTCGCACCCAGGGACATAGTGGCACGCGCGATTGACCATGAAATGAAGCGGCTCGGCTGTGATTGCGTTTATCTCGATATTCGCCACAAAGGCAAAGATTTTATAATGACGCACTTTCCTACTATTCATGCACGATGCCTGGAACTTGGCATCGACATCATCAAAGAATTAATACCGATCGTTCCAGCAGCCCATTACACCTGTGGCGGAATTATGACAGATACGCACGGCATGACAGACTTGCCTCACCTGTATGCCATTGGTGAATCAAGTTTCACGGGGCTGCACGGGGCGAACCGAATGGCTAGCAACTCTCTGTTGGAATGCATGGTGTTTGCAACTGCCGCGGCAGAGCACATCAATTCACACCCTGAGTCACTCGAGCCCCATCTGGAAATTCCCTTCTGGGACGAAACGCAGGTCACCAATTCAGATGAAGATGTCATTATCTCGCACAACTGGGAAGAACTTCGTCGATTCATGTGGGACTATGTGGGGATCGTTCGGTCTGACAAACGTCTGCAACGGGCAAGACGACGTGTACATCTTCTGCAGCAGGAAGTCACCGAGTACTACAGTAACTACCGGATTAGCAGCGACCTTCTGGAACTGCGTAACCTCATTCAGGTAGCAGACCTCATGATTCAATGTGCAATACAACGCAAAGAGAGCAGAGGATTACATTACACTTTGGATTACCCCCAACAGGCTGTGCAGGCCAATGATACGGTGCTGACCCCGCCTCTTTTTGGTTAGCCCACTTTAGATCAGGAGAGGTTCAGCAAACTGGACTCCTGGTGGCGAATGAAGACAGTAAGTCGACGATAGGTGTCTTTCCCACAGGCGTCCCTACCAATAACCACCTTCAACTCTTCACCCTGCAGCCTGAAACCAAGCACCACAAAAAAATAACCCACATGCAGCGGGCTTCGAAGTTGGGCCTGCTGCCACCGCCCATCGCTGAAACCAAGCGCCCAGGACCCATCACGATAGACAATCTGTTCGACACGCAACGTTTGACCCCGAGAGTTCCGGCTGTGCACCAGTTGGATGAGGGAAGTGACCAACGCCAGTGAGAGCGCCCATTGCAGAGGCTCCCAAAATGTCGGGTTTATCCACAGAGCGACAAGGGCCGCCAGGTGTGTCGAAAGCGTCAACAGGCTATGCAGGCGTGAATGATTCAGGACCAGGTATAGACGGTCCGCAGAAAAAGTTTCAGGGCTGGACACGATCCAGGATCTTTTCAACCAGAGCTGCCAGGTCTGGATCATCGGATACGCCTTTTCGAGAAAACCACTCGAACAAATCAGGATCGTCCTGTTCGAGCAGCTTGATGAATGCCTGCTGCTCACCGGACTCTAATTCAGAGAACACCTCATCGAAGAACGGCAAAAGCAGTAAATCCAGCTCCAGCATTCCTCTGCGCGACCGCCATCGCAAGCGATTATATTCAAGTTCACTTAATTCCAATTGTTTCCCCCAGCTAATCTGCACTACCTAACCTAAACAAAAACCAATAGGTCTTTCGATCATAAAAGCGTGTAAAATGACCATTCACGATGGCGCATAAATATTCATGTCACAGAAAATTCAGTCGCAAAACATCCGGCTCGATCATTTTGGCTTCCTGAAAATTTCAGGCGTCGACGCCATCGCTTTTTTACAAGGTTACACCACTTGTGACCTTGCTGCCCTTAAGGATGACTCTGCTCAACTGGGCGCAATTTGCAACATACAGGGACGAATGCTGGCCAGCTTCATTGTCATCCAGCAGGGCCAGGATCTGGTGCTCCGCATGCACCGATCGCTGGTACCAAAAACTATCGCGTTCCTGACCAAATATATCGTGTTTTCAAAAGCTGAACTGGCGGATATCTCTGAAAACCTACACTGCTACGGCTCACTCGACCCGACATCAACAGCTGGCGAATCGCCTTATCCCATTAGGACAGATAACGGGACCATCACCGTAAACTTTGGTAATCGCAGCGAGCAGTGGAGGAGCTCCAGACAAACGGCTGGTGCTAGCGACAGGACCAGCCAATGGTCCGATGCTGAACTAGAAGCGGGTGTCGCCTGGGTTGACGACAAATCCTGCGAAGAGCACCTTCCCCAGACGCTTAATTATCACCATCTGGGCGGCATCAGCTTCACAAAGGGTTGCTATCTGGGTCAGGAGATCGTCGCAAGAATGCAGTACCGCGGCGCACTGAAAAAAAGATTACATAGAATCGAAACAGATGCTCAAAACAGGGAGCTGACATCAGGCAATATCGTTGTTGCAGGCTCCTATGCTTGCCTTGCCATCATTTCGAACCCTGCGGAAGAACCCGTCACCGTCACCTGGAAAGACGGATCTATGAACACAGCCACACCCCTGGGACCCGCCGCCAGCCTCGAGCTCAAAGATTAAACTTCAAAGGATCGTTTCTCCCGTGAAGGGGAAAGTTAAGCCTTAAGCAGAACAGACATCAGCTCAATCAACTCCAACGTTTCAGTTTTCAGCTTCTGGCCACCGTTCACTGACCAGCATGAGGCGAGGACAAGATCCACATAGCCCACCATCAAAATTTCGTCTGAACTGTATTCACCTTGAAGCGCTGCGATTCGCTGTGTGAGGATACTTTCCATCGACATCGAATGGCGTCGATCTTCAAAGAAGTTATGAACAAAGCGGCCGTACTCGAACAGTCTCGGCCCAATAACCCCCTTAGGGTCAACAACGATGAAATCCCTGCTTTCGTGCAAAAGAATATTGTCGTGATGTAAGTCACCGTGCAGCAACCAACCGGATTCATATCGTTTGGCAGCCTTCGCGAGGATCGTTTCAACGCGTGTCATGTGAACCCAAAGCGCTCGCGCATCTCGATTTTGATTGCATTTCGCAAATGCTAAAGAGCACCAGTGTCTATAAGTTGGAAAATTATCACTATCACTCACCCGCAGAGGCGTTTTTTCAATCAGCTGCCTCACCTGGCTGGATACGCTGTATTCGGATTGCGTTTGAGCAAGTATCCTCACACTTGCACCCGGAATTACTCTCTCCATCAGGACGGCGCCAGCCTTCTCGTCAGAATCAACGAGCTGTACGCAGCCTGGTCGATTCCGCCAATGGGCGAGCACTGCCATTTCAGTCAACATTTCAGGATGTGGAAAGCCTGTCTTCAGTATCAGTGGTTGATTGCCCCGAGTGACCCTGAAAACAATATTGATCGGCAAACCATTATCGAATGGCTCCTCGAAGCTAAGTTGCCATTGCTTTCCCAGCTCCGCAAGCCGCCCGGGCAGCTGTTCAAGCCATTCCTTTCCTGCCTCGCCAAACTCTCGGGCAACAGCAAGCGTCGTGCGTTCAGGAATCATCACCATCGGTCAGCCACTGCTGGCCAAATCACCAAGCGGATGCTCCCCCGTCCAGACCGGCTGGAAATGCTCGTTCAGGTAATCTTCAGGCACATCGGAAACAGACTGATAAACCCAGGCAGGATTTTTATCTTTGTCGACCAGTAAAGCACGCACCCCCTCCGGAAAGTCAGGGTGTCGTATACACTGGTAGGCAATAACGAGTTCCATCTGGAACATTTCTGCAAGCGACATTCCCTCTGACCTTCGAATCTGCTCAAGAAATATTCTGGCAGTGGTTGGCGACCCGCTTTGATAGGTCGCGACAGAACCCGTAAGCCACTCATCAATCAGCAGTGCGGATAATCCTGAGTCAAACGCGTCAAAAAAGTCCTCTGCATCAAGACAGGACTGAACAAACCCTGCTATCGCCTCACGGTGATTCAGCAGGTTTGTCGGCAGAGTTTCACCGACAGCGTAACCGGATAGGATGTCAGTGATCGTTGTGGCGTTCGCCGCCGGATCCTGGTTCCACTTCTGGTTAGCAAGCTCAACGAGTATTGCCCGCTTATCGTTCTGTGCCACCACCACATCGAGCAGGCCCAGCGCGATAGCATCACCTGAAGAAAGCATGCAGCCCGTCAACCCTGCAAAGATTCCAAGATGGTCCGGAAGCTTTGACAGGAAATAGGTTCCCCCTGCATCGGGGAACAAACCAATGGTGATTTCCGGCATCGCGATCCGGGTCGAAGGTGTCCCCACGCGATGCGAACATCCACCCAACAGGCCTAGCCCACCGCCCATCACAATACCGTTCCCCCAGGCAATAACGGGTTTCTTTGCTGTGTGAATTGCATAGTCGAGTTTATATTCATTCAGGAAAAACGATTTTGCATAGGGATTATCTTCCCCACCGGATTCCTTAATGCTGTGATAAAGGGCAGTGATATCTGCACCTGCGCAGAACGCCTTCTCGCTACTGCTGTCGAGGATAATACAAGAGATACTGTCATCGTCCAGCCAGGCGTAAATTTTCTCTGCTAACTGGTCAATGGTGGCCAATAGCAGGCTATTAAGGGGCTTCTCTCGCACCATTCGTGCAATTGCGATGGCCTTATCAGCCCCAAGGTATTCGAACTCCACTAACGAATCCATTTGGTTTCCTTTCTACAATAAATTTAGACACGCAGTAATCAGCCTAGACACGCCAGTCAATCGCCGTTTCGCCCAGCTCCGCAAGCAGGTTATTGCAGTGCGAGAAATGTTTACAGCCAAGAAAGCCCCTGTGCGCGGACAAGGGTGAAGGATGGGGCGCCGTTAATACGCTGTGCTTCGCTCGGTCTATTACAGCACCTTTTTTCTGTGCATAGTTTCCCCATAACAAGAACACACAGGGTTTCTCACGCCTGGACAAACACTCAATAACGCGATCAGTAAAGATCTCCCAGCCCTTCCCTTGATGGGATGCTGCATGGTTCTGCTCGACGGTTAGCACGCTGTTTAGCAGTAAGACGCCCTGCGCAGCCCAGCCTTGCAGGCAACCATGGTTGAATGCCTTCTCATCGAATCCGAGGTCCGACTGGATCTCTTTATAAATATTTTTTAGTGAGGGGGGCAACGGTACGCCCTGCCTCACTGAAAAACACAAACCGTGAGCCTGATTAGGCCCGTGATAGGGGTCCTGCCCAAGTATCACCACTTTTACAGATTCAAATGCTGTGCTGTTCAGCGCATTGAAGTATTCAGAACCACCGGGATAAATGACCTTGCCCGCAGCCTTCTCTGCTACAAGAAACTCTCTGAGAGATGCCATGTAGGGAAGGTCGAACTCGGGCGCCAGCTGCTCAAACCAGCCTGGCTCCAGCTGAACTTCTTTGCGTCTGGTCATCCTTTTAGAACGAGCCTTTAAACTTTCGAACGCATATGTGGAAATAACAGGACATCCCGGATCGAGGGTGAATCCGTGAGCAGCATCACCAGTCGATCGATGCCAAGCCCTTCACCGGCAGTCGGCGGGAGTCCGTATTCAAGGGCCGTAATATAGTCATGATCATAGTGCATAGCTTCATTGTCACCGGCTTCTTTTGCATTGACCTGATCCCTGAAGCGCTGGGCCTGGTCTTCTGCGTCGTTAAGCTCCGAGAAACCGTTAGCGATTTCCTTACCTAGCACAAACAGTTCAAACCTGTCGGTTACGTCCGGATCATGATCGCTGCGCCGAGCGAGCGGTGACACCTCGGTAGGATGCTGTGTAATGAATACGGGTTGTTCAATTTTGTCCTCAACCAAGACCTCAAACACCTCCATCACCAACTTGCCAAGCCCCCAGCTCTCATGAACTTCTACGCCGGACTTCTTCGCCAGCGCCCGGGCCTTATCGATATCTTTAAGATCGCCGGGTTCAACAGATGGATTGAAATCACAAATCGCCTGGTCCATGGTTGTTCGGGCAAAGGGTTTACCGAAATCGATGAGAACACCGTTGTAAGTAAACTCGGTGGTTCCCAAAACGGACATGGCTACTTCCCTGAACATCTCTTCCGTCATATCCATCAGGTCATTGTAATCCGCATAGGACCAGTAGAATTCCAGCATAGTGAATTCCGGACTATGCTTGGTCGACATGCCCTCGTTCCGAAAGTTACGGTTGATTTCAAATACTTTCTCAAAACCGCCCACAACCAGCCTCTTCAGGTTCAGTTCCGGCGCGACACGTAGGTACATATCTGCATCAAGTGCGTTGTAATGAGTCGTGAAAGGCAGCGCAGTCGCGCCTCCCGGAGTGTTCAGCATCATCGGGGTTTCCACCTCCATGAACTCACGCTCAATCAGGAACCGCCTGATGCCATCGACAATCTTTGACCGGCGAACAAACAGTTCCCTGGTATCTTCGTTCACCATCAGATCAAGGTAACGCTGACGGTATCGTGTTTCTGTATCCGTCAATCCTTTGTGTTTATCCGGTAAAGGACGCAGAGATTTCGTCAGCAACCGGATCTTGCTCACTTTGACGGTTAGCTCGTCTGTTTTAGTTTTCATCATGGAGCCTTCCGCACCCACAATGTCGCCAATATCCCACTGTTTGTATTCTTCGTAGACTTCCTCGCCTACATCATTCTGGCGAACATAGAGCTGAATCCGCCCGGACACATCCTGAAGGGTCAGAAAGCTGGCTTTCCCCATCATTCTGCGCAGCACCACACGCCCGGATACCGCGGTTTCTGTCGTATCACTCTCAAGTTCTTCCTTGGAGTTTTCCCCGAACTGATCGTGCAACCTGGACGCCAGGTGTTTTCTCCGGAAATCGTTCGGGAAGGGATTACCCTTTAACCTCATCTCGTCCAGCCGCGCTTTGCGCAACGAGAAAATATCGTTCTCGTCCAGCTGAGCTTCGTCGTTTTTTTTGTCCTGGTCTTGGTCTTTTCTTGTCGTCATGGCTACAAGCCCATCTTTAAGCTGGCTTCGATAAATTGATCCAGGTCTCCATCGAGTACTGCCTGGGTGTTACTGGTCTCTATGTTAGTTCGCAGGTCTTTAATACGCGCTGAATCAAGCACGTATGATCTTATCTGGCTTCCCCAACTGATATCTGATTTGTTTTCTTCCACTACCTGCATTTCCGCTTTTCTTTTCTGATCTTCATGTTCGTATAGCTTTGCCTTCAGCTGTTTGACGGCCTGATCCCTGTTCTTGTGCTGAGAACGCTGGTTCTGGCACTGCACGACGATACCGCTCGGAATGTGCGTCAGGCGAATAGCAGAATCAGTTTTATTGACGTGTTGGCCGCCTGCACCGCTTGCCCGGTAGGTATCCACCCTGACATCAGACATATCGAGATCTATTTCAATGTCGTCGTCCAGTTCAGGAGAAACAAATACCGATGCAAACGAAGTATGCCTTCGGCTGCCCGAATCGAATGGCGATTTTCTGACCAGCCTGTGCACACCTGTTTCCGTCCTCAGCCAGCCGAACGCATGCTCGCCTTCAACGTGAATAGTGGCGCCTTTGATGCCAGCCACATCGCCATCAGAGACTTCCATGATCTCCGTTTTAAAACCGTGCCCTTCAGCCCAACGAAGATACATACGCAGTAGCATTTCAGCCCAATCCTGGGCCTCCGTACCGCCGGAGCCCGCCTGGATATCCAGAAAAGCGCTGTTGCTATCCATCTCACCGGAAAACATGCGATTAAATTCAAGAACCTCAAGTCTCGATTCCAGTTCTTCGAGGTCAGTAAGCCCTTCGTTGAACAGGGACTCATCATTTTCTTCAGCAGCAAGCTCGACGATATCCGCAACATCACCCAGACCCGAGTTGAGTGTTTCGATTGTGATTACCACTACTTCAAGCGCCGATCTTTCCCGCCCCAGTTTTTGAGCATATTCCGGATCGTCCCAAACGGATGAATCAGCAAGCTCAAGCTCTACTTCTGTGAGGCGTTCCTTACGATTGTCGTAGTCAAAGATACCCCCGAAGAACTTCAGTGCGTTGCCTGAGGTCTTTTATATGGGTCAAGGTTGCGTTGGTCTCTAACATACTGATTCGTCTGCTCTTTGAGCCGATTTTAGGCAAAGTTCTATAGGATGCGCATTGTATCGAAATGGCTAGCCCGTCGCTACAAAATGACGGAAACGATCAGTTGAGGTTTTTCCATACCCCTGAACCTGTTCACCTCGAGACGATAGGCGCAATGGATATTCCTGTTTTCCGACAGGCCTCCATGATTGAAGCAGATCGCTTCCACCGGGTCTCCCGTTTCCGGTTGCAGCAATAACTTGAGATGGCGTCCACCCACAATTCTCTGATCCAAAATTTCGAACTTGTCGTCAAACTCCGGTTCCGGGAAACCCTGTCCCCAGGGCGCAGCCCGTTCAATCTCCTTAGCTAACTGAACCGTTACCGGTTCCGCCATTGCACCGTCAGACATCACTACCTGTTCAATTCTCGCCTCACCCAGCGTACGCCTCACTTCCTGATCAAACGCTTCCCGGAAGCGTTCATAATCAGCCTCAAGCAACGACAACCCGGCAGCCATGGCATGGCCACCAAACTTAAGCAGCAGCCCAGGGTGTCTGGTCGCAATCGCATCCAAGGCATCACGCAGGTGAAACCCCGCGACAGAACGTCCAGAACCTTTTAGCTCGCCATCACCTGCCGGTGCAAACGCTATCACCGGTCGATGCGATTTTTCTTTGATTCTTGACGCCACAATACCAACGACCCCCTGATGCCAGTCTGGTCGATAGAAACAGAGGCCTGCAGCCGTCTCCTCATCCAGCGATAACTGGTTCAAATGCGCCAGGGCTATATCACGCATATCAGTTTCAATTTCCTTACGCTCATTGTTTAGCGCATCCAGATGCTCTGCTAGTTCAAATGCCCTGACTTCATCGGCAAGCAAACACTCGATGCCTATCGACATATCCTGCAGGCGACCAGCAGCGTTAAGCCGCGGCGCGATCGAAAACGCCAGGTCACGGGTTGTCAGGTGCTGCGGATTCACACCGGCAGTCAGCAACATGGCTTTCAATCCCGGGCGACAGTGCCCGCCACGAATCCGCCGAATCCCTTCTTCGACCAGGCGCCGATTATTCTGGTCCATGGGCACAACGTCCGCCACCGTGCCTAACGCAACCAAATCAAGGAAAGAAGCCAGATTAATTTCCGCGTGGTGAGCAAACCAGCCCCTGCTTCTAAGCTCGGTTCGAAGGGCCGACAGCAGGTAAAACGCAACGCCTACCCCAGCCAGGGATTTACTGGGGAATTTGCAACCTACCTGGTTTGGGTTAACGATTGCTGCCGCGGCAGGAAGCTCGTCACCGGGTAAATGATGGTCTGTAACGACCACTGAAATTCCGAGAGTGTTTGCATGAGCAACCCCATCTACACTGGCGATCCCATTATCCACGGTCACAATGACAGCCGGTTTGAACTGAACCGCAACGTCGACAATTTCAGGGGTCAACCCATAACCGAATTTGAACCTGTCCGGCACAAGATAGTTAACCTGGCGGGCACCCATCGCCCGCAGCGCAGTCACCATTAAGGTGCAACTCGTCGCTCCATCGGCGTCAAAATCACCGACAATCAGGATCGACGAGTCGGACTCCAGTGCATCAGCAAGAATCGTTGCTGCTTCGCCGATGCCAAGAAAAGAATCAGGGGCCAACAGTCCTTTAAGGGAGTGATCAAGATCATCAGCCTTGAGCACACCACGTGAAGACAAAATCCTGGCGAGAAGCGATGACGTAAAACTTAACGGCTGCTGGCCTTCCCGTCGAACAATCCGTTTTGTCATTTAATCTCGCCAGGTTTGCAAACGTCGCTTTAACTACAGGTTGGAAACGCGGATCATTGAGACTTTCGACGTCACTGCTTCATTTGCTTCAATCTCGCTAATCGCATCCACCATTTCAGACTCCAGCACTTCATCTGTCAGTATGACGATTTGCGCATCCCCCCGCCTTGCATCTTTCTGAATGAGGGCTTCAATACTGACCCTATGCCGGCTGAGTATGGTTGACACATTCGCCATCACACCCGCCTGGTCTACAACGCCTAGTCTCAGGCAATAGGAGGACTTGACCTTCTCTATGGGAAGAATATCCGTTGGCGCGAGCGATGCAAACCCAAGATCGGGAAGTTTGCCGCCTCGTACAATATCGATGATATCGGCCATAACTGAAGATGCTGTCGGCCCGGCTCCAGCTCCAGCACCGTAATACATAGTGGAGCCGGCCGCGTCCGAACCAACCATTACTGCGTTCATCACCCCATTTACCTGAGCAAGCATCTGGTCTTTCTCCACCAGGGTGGGGTGAACACGTAGCTCAAGGCCATCACCGGATTGACGCGCAATGCCGAGATGCTTGATGCAGTAGCCCAACTCATTAGCAAACTTGATATCGTCTGCGCTGATTGCAGATATCCCCTCGGTGTACATTGCGCTGAAATTGAGCGGAACACCGAAGGCTATCGCCGCAAGAATCGTAAGCTTGTGCGCTGCGTCTATGCCCTCGACATCGAAAGTCGGGTCTGCTTCTGCGTATCCAAGCGCCTGTGCTTCAGCAAGTACATCATCGAACGAACGGTTACTGCCCTCTCGTGACATCTCAGTGAGAATGAAGTTGGTGGTGCCGTTAATAATGCCTGCTACCCACTCAATGGTGTTGCCAGCAAGGCCTTCGCGAATTGATTTAACGATGGGTATACCACCCGCTACAGCAGCTTCATAGTGAACCGAAACACCTGCTTGTTCAGCTGCCGAAAATACCTCATCGCCATGCAACGCTATTAAAGCCTTATTCGCGGTAACAATATGTTTACCGTTCGAAATAGCCTGCATGACGAGGTCCTTCGCGACATCTGTGCCACCGATCAGCTCGACCAATACATCAACATCGGGGTTATTCGCCACCTCGAAGATATCTCGGGTAACGTTGGTAGAACTAAGATCACAATCGGGATGATCACGACGACAACCAACCTGCGAGAGAATAATGTTCCGCCCAACCTTCCGTTCAATGTCAGCTCGATTGCTTTCAAGTAAATTGAATAAACCGGAACCGACTGTACCTAAACCACAAATTCCAATACGCAAACTATGACTCCATTGACTAGTTCTTGAACATCCTGCGAATACCGCGAAGGGCCTGTCGCGTTCGATGCTCATTCTCGATCAGGGCGAATCGTACATGGTCGTCTCCGTACTGACCAAATCCGACACCCGGTGAAACCGCAACCCTCGCCTCTTTCAGAAGCTGCTTGCTGAATTCAAGCGAACCCAGGTGTTCAAATTGAGGTGGGATTTTCGCCCAGACAAACATCGTCGCCTTGGGCGGGGTAACCTCCCAACCAATGGAGTTTAACCCCTCACACAACACATCCCGGCGTTTTCTGTACATCTCGCGAATTTCTGCGACACAGCTCTGGTCTCCCTCTAAAGCGGTGATCGCTGCCACCTGCACCGGGGTAAACATGCCATAATCCAGATAGGACTTGATTCGCCCCAGGGCACCAACCAGCGTTGGATTGCCGACACAAAACCCAATTCTCCACCCGGGCATATTGTAACTCTTTGACATGGTAAAGAATTCAACAGCTATATCTTTCGCGCCCGGCACCTGAAGGATGCTCGGCGCTTCATAGCCGTCAAAAGTGATATCGGCGTAAGCTAGATCCTGCACCACCCAGATACTGTGTTCCTTTGCCATTTTGATCACCTTCTCGAAGAACTCCAGGTCGACACATTCGGTCGTTGGATTCCCAGGAAAGTTGATCACAAGTACTTTGGGCTTCGGCCAGGTATTAACAATCGCCTTCTCCAGTTCTTCGAAGAAATCCAGATCTTGGGTCAGAGGAACATGTCTGACGTCCGCATCCGCGATAACAAATCCATAAGGGTGCACCGGATAAGACGGATTCGGAACAAGGACGGTGTCTCCCGGCCCAAGCACTGCCATCGCAAGATGAGCAATGCCTTCCTTGGAACCAAGCGTGACAATGGCTTCTGATTCCGGATCAAGATCAACATCAAACCTTTTTTTGTACCAGTCACTGATAGCCTTTCTCAGGCGGGGAATACCCTTGGACTGAGAATAGCGATGGGTGTCTCCCCGTTGCACGGTTTCTACCAGCTTATCGACAATGTGTTGGGGGGTTGGCTGGTCAGGATTCCCCATACCAAAATCGATGATGTCCTCCCCACGCGCGCGCGCTTCCCGCTTCAACTGATCTGTAATACTGAAGATATAGGGAGGTAAACGTCTAATTCGCGGAAAATCGTCCATTAAAAGGTCTTCTTTCTAAAAAGCATCCATAAAAAAGCCGGGCCTGCACCAGAGTGCAGACCCGGCACTCATTCGGGGGTCTAAATTACCGCTGCTGCAGCGGTTGCTGTCGTCATGGCAATCGCCAACCTATATGTGCACGCAGCCATTGCAGTAACTGCAATGGGTGGAACGCTTGTAGGAAGTTGAACGACCACGCTGGTTGCCCGATTGTCTAATTTCGCGACATCTTACCTAAGTCGCGCACTCAGGTCACGCGCCCAGTGCTTCCCGCTCGCTGGCCTCTTGGCTCTGGCACATAGAAATAAACCAGCGTCGCCCCAACAACCAGAAAGAAGATGGCAGCAATAAAAACAGATTCGTATCCATACCAGGTCGCCATAGCACCACCCAGAAGAGGACCGATTGATCCTGCGACCTGGGCTACGGTGTTAGCAATCGCAATTCTGGCCGGCCGGTTATCCCTGTCCCCGAACTCCAGCACGATACTCCGGGAAGAGTTTTCAAACCCCTGGGACGCGGCACCGATACCAGCAAACACGACTACTGTCATGCCATAGGTGGGTGCTAGCAAAAGCATCGCTGACGCCAGGACCCACAACGTGGTAGACAGCAGAAAGACGAGTCTGAACCCCCGCGCATCCGCAATCGCACCCCAGACCAGGTTAGACACTGTACCGGCCATGGTGAAAGCAAAAGTAATAATGCCAAGAGTCACCCCCGACAGACCAATGCTGTTACCCGCATACAGGATATAAAATGGCATCGCCATCCTTCCCATCGTCGCTATTGCTCGCGCCACAAAGTATCGAGTAAATGCACGGTCCTTCTGCAGCAACTCTGGCACTTCCTTGAACTGCTCCCACAAAGACACCTGCCGACGAACAGTCGGTGGCTGGGGTTCCCGCACCGCAATCAGCGAAACCAAGCCAATGGTTGTCAGCACAAACGCCAGGATAAAGGTGAGCGAGTACCCGGTGACCGAGGACTCTTCTCCAATCAGGTAGGTACCTCCAAGGTAGGCGACCGACGCAGATGTTATGCCCGCCAGAAAATTCCGCAACCCGGTTAATCGGCCACGTTTGGAAACCGGAATCACTTTTGACATCAGGAAGTTAAAAATTACTCCCTGCATTCCTTCAAACACGCCAAACAGTCCCATCAGGCAGATAATGGCAATCAAAGTGCCCTGCTCGCCCAGCAACAGCCCGGCAACGCCCATCAAAAGTACGCAGAACCTCATCGCCGCCCCCACCATAAACCCAATGGGCAGGACTCTCCGTCGGTGCGAGATCAGGTTGGCGCCAACCATGGGAGTCAGCATCTGACCGAAGCCCTGAAGAGACAAAGCCAGGCCAACGATAAGATTGGAACCACCCGAGAGCATTAAAAGATAGGCCGGAATGAAGGTCGGCGCGTTAATAAAACGAAAACCCGTTTGCCCCAGCATTCCGTGCACCAGATGGGCGAAGAAATTTCGCGTCAGGTTTCGCTGTACAAAGATTTCATAGCGCTGCTCGGCGTGTCGATCGGCGCGTGATGATTCACTCATGTGGCGGTGAGTTCTGGGGTGAGTTTTGAGGTCGCAAGTTCCAGGATCGAATTATCCGACTCCGATCCCAGACGGCGGGTGAAAACCTAGTTTATTCCTAGTCGGCGGGCCATATCCACTGCAGGCAGATACCCTGCCTGGAGAGTGCCGTCCTCGTACACCACCGCTGGTGTTCCGGTGACACCAAAAGCACCACCCATCGCATAGTGCTCTTGCACCGGGTTTGCACAGGTCTTCATCTCGATGTCTTTGCCTGCTTTCGAGTTCGTCATAGCCTTTTGTGGATCGTCAGCACACCATACCGCCACAGCCTTGTCATAAGAACCTGAGCCAACGCCCGCTCGTGGATAGGCAAGATACCTTACGGCGACCCCTAATTGGTTAAGCTCAGGGACTTCCTGATGAAGCTTCCGGCAATAGCCACAGTCGATATCCGTGAACACTGTAATCGTTGCCTTGGTAAGTTCCGGACGTGGCGAGAACACCACCATGTCAGATTCATTCAGACTCGCCAGCAGTTGTTTACGTTGTTTGGTTCGGCTTTGCTCTGTGGAGTTGACGAATCCAGACGGCTCAATAAAGAACAAGTCACCGGCAATAAAATAGTCCGCGGTCTCATTCATATAGAGAATCATGCCACCCTGCATCAGGACTTCAAAATATCCTTCCAGGACACTTCGCTTAACCCCCACTACGGGAAAATCCGGCCTGGTCAGCAGCAGTCTCTCTCTCGCTTCGGCAGCAGTCAGAGGAACAGGAACATCAGTCGCTACTGCCGCTATGGGAAGTGCCAACAATGCAATTATAAGAAATCTAGTAAGAGCCATAACTCCCCCGGTTCAGAAAAAACAGCGTTACTTTGCATTAAGAGCCTCTAGTCTGCAACGAAAGGTTACGCCAGCGGCCCGATTATCCGCGTGGATGGTGCCTCTCATGGAGTTCTTTCATTCGATGCTGGGCGACGTGCGTGTAAATTTGGGTTGTAGATAAGTCAGAATGGCCCAGCAACAGCTGTACGACGCGCAGATCCGCGCCGTGATTCAGCAAATGGGTTGCAAAAGCATGCCGCAGGGTGTGGGGCGATAGCTTCTTCTGAATGCCCGCGGTCTGCGCATGAGCCTTGATTCGGTACCAGAAAGCCTGCCGCGTCATCGCAACGCCTCTATTGCTAGGAAAGACGCAGTTCTGGGCAAGATTTTTTTTAAGCAGTTCAAGCCGCGCTTCGGCCAGGTAGCGGCTAACCCAGACGATAGATTCTTCACCCATTGGCACGAGCCGTTCCTTCGAGCCCTTTCCCACGATTCGTATAACGCCCTGGCGAAGGTTGATTTCACTGAGCTGAAGGTTAGTGAGTTCGCTGACTCGAAGCCCGCACGCATACAGAACTTCCAGCATCGTTCGATCACGCACACCCATGGATGTGTTGGTATCCGGCGCCGCAAGCAGACGTTCAACGTCCTGCTCCGTTAGCGTTTCCGGCAGCGGACGACCGAGCTTCGGGTTTTCTACCCGAAGTGTCGGATCATCACTCAGCATTTTCTCTCGCAGCAGGTAACGATACAGAGCACGAAGGCAGGAGAGACATCGAGCTGTCGATCGAGCCTTTAGTCCCTTGCCCATTCTGTATGACAGGTACTGAAGTATCTCTTCACGACGGATGGCGATGATGGATTTGGCCTGCCTCTGCGCCCAGTCGCCAAACTTCTCGAGATCACCTCTATAAGCCTTGAGGGTGTTATCGCTCAAGCCTTTCTCTAACCATAGCGCATCAAGGAATCGATCGATAAGCGCCTGGTCGGATGCGGTGGTCATAACGCTATCTTACTCCTAAAACAAAAAAGCCCGGATAAACCGGGCTTTTCTTGCTAAGGCGGCTCTAATTGAGCTTCTCTTTGATTCGAGCCGCTCGACCACTGAGCTCTCGAAGATAGTATAGCTTCGCCTGCCGAACGTCACCGCGACGTTTCACCGTCACGCTGTCTATCTGTCGGCTATGTGTCTGGAAAGTTCGCTCTACGCCAACCCCATGTGAAATCTTACGTACCGTAAATGCAGAATTCAGACCGCGATTACGCTTACCGATCACGACGCCTTCATAGGCCTGAAGTCGTTCCCGATCACCTTCACGAACCCGCACCTGCACAACAACAGTATCGCCACTACCGAACTCGGGAAGATCTGATTTCATCTGCTCGTTTTCGATGTGTTCCAAAATTTTATTCTTGCTCATTTCTCGTTCCTTCAAGTCTCGCGTTTCGCAAGGTACTCATCTAGTAGTTGTTTCTCTTCTTCTGTCAACGTCCTGGCTGTTATCAGGTCAGGACGCTTTTTATACGTTCTTCCAAGTGACTGCATCTTTCGCCAACGTGCGATCTGACCATGATCGCCACTCATCAGTACCTCCGGCACTGTCAAACCATCTTCGGTTTCCGGCCTCGTGTACTGAGGGTAGTCCAGCAGACCATTCGAAAATGAATCCTGCTCAACTGAGTCTGCATCACCCACCGCACCCGGCAGTAGCCGGGTTACACCATCTATTAGTAGCATGGCCGGTAACTCTCCACCACTGGCAACAAAGTCACCGATGGACACTTCCATATCAATAACCGATTCAATTAACCGCTCATCGATACCTTCATATCTTCCTGCTACCAGGATCACTTCCGGGAGCATCGCCAACCTCGCCAGATCAGCCTGGTCAAGCGGCTTTCCCTGCGGCGACAGATAGATCACCGGGCACTGCCCCTGGGCTTTATTTTTCGCCGCATTTATTGCGTCTTTTAACGGCTGGACCTTCATCAGCATGCCCGGGCCGCCACCATAAGGCTTGTCGTCTACCGTACGGTGTTTATCTTCTGTAAACTCACGAGGGTTCCAAACTTCCAGAGCGAGCAATCCTTTTTCGACCGCCCTTCGAGAGATACCGTAGTCCGTGACGGCCTTAAACATCTCAGGGAATAACGACACGACACCGATCCACATGACGCTACCCTTTCTCTCTAACTCGTAATCTGAATCCCAATCCCTTTTAACTGCTAGTAGTCCGAATCCCAGTCTACTGTCACAATGCCGGTTTCCTGGTCTACCTGCTTTACAACCTCACCCTCTACATAGGGGATCAGTCTCTGTTCCTTATCGATGCTGTCATCGGTAGGTTCAACTACCATGACGTCATTAGCACCAGTCTCTAACATGTGGTCAATCTGTCCGAGAACCTCGCCACCGCTGTTCCTAACTGCCAACCCTTCGAGCTGAAACCAGTAGAACGCTCCTTCTTCAAGGTCTGGCATCGTATCAATGCCGACATGAACCTCGTACCCGATCAGATCCTCTGCACGATCCCGGGTGTCAACCCCCTCAAGTTGGACAATAAGCCGTTTACCGCTGGCTTGCCCCTCCTTGACCGTGATTTCTTTTTCGGCTCCACCCTTACGGAGTATCCAGGGCGAGTAATCAAGAATTGCTTCCAGCGGGTCGGTGTAAGAAAAGACTTTGACCCAACCCTTTAACCCGTGGGTGCCATTAATACTGCCCAGACGTATTTCATTCACATCTGGCATTCACGTATTAGGTTATGCAGCTTCTTCGCTACTTTTGCCCGCTGTTGCTTTGCGGTAATCCTTAACCACCTTTCTTACTCGGTCCGACATCTGCGCGCCTTGTCGTACCCAGTAATCGACCCGTTCCAGATCAATCCGGGTGCCTTCTGACGCACCACGGGCAAGTGGGTTGAAAAATCCCAATCGCTCAATGAATCGACCATCTCGGGATACACGGCTATCAGCCACGTGAACGTGATAGAACGGGCGCTTCTTGCTACCACCTCTCGCCAAGCGAATAGTGACCATCTAATTGTTTTCCTTTAAAAATTAGTGTTCCGAAGCCCTGCGGGTCCTCGAAAGGGGGCGTATTGTACGGCAAAGACCCCGGAAATAAAATAGCTCGTGACTTTACAACCAACCCGGGCATCAAAACTCATAAGTTATTGTTTACTAACATCTATTTCCATTATCTACCCGGAAATCCACCACCCGGCGGCTGCATCATGCCTCCCATACCTCGCATCATGTTGCTCATCCCGCCTTTTTTACCCAGCTTCTTCATCATCTTCTGCATCTGTTTGTGCTGCTTCAGTAATCGGTTGATATCCTGGATCTGCGTTCCGGAACCGCCGGCAATCCGCTTCTTTCTGGATCCGTTAATGCTATCAGGATAATGCCTTTCCCCTGGGGTCATTGAATTGATGATGGCTTCCATCTGAATGAACGACTTATCGTTAATTTTTCCCTGGGCGGCCTGGGACACTTTGCCCATACCCGGCATCTTGTCCAACATGCTCGCAATGCCACCCATGTTGTTCATCTGCTGTATCTGATCCTTAAAGTCTTCAAGGTCGAACTTCTTGCCTTTTTTAATTTTTCTGGCAAGTTTCTCAGCTTTCTTCTTATCAATTTTTTGTTCGGCATCTTCGATGAGCGACATAACATCGCCCATGCCAAGAATTCGCGATGCAATCCGATCAGGGTAAAACGCGTCCAGCGCATCAATTGTTTCACCGACACCCATATACTTGACGGGCTTACCGGTAATGGATTTGACAGATAATGCTGCACCACCCCTGCTGTCCCCATCCGCCTTACTAAGAATCACACCGGTCAGCGGCAACACATCGCCAAACGCCCGCGCAGTATTCGCGGCGTCCTGACCTGTCAGCGCATCAACCACGAACAAAGTTTCCGTTGGCGTCAATACCTGATGAAGATCACGAATCTCCTGCATCATCTCTTCATCAATACCCAGCCGGCCGGCCGTGTCGATGATAAGCACATCGGCAAATTGTTTTTTCGCCTCTGCCAATGCAGCCTTGGCGATAACAACTGGCTTCTGGTCGATGTTCGACTCAAAGAAGTTGAGCTGAGCCTGCTCCGCCAGGGTTCGAAGCTGCTCGATTGCTGCAGGCCGGTATACGTCTGTGCTCGCGACCATCACAGACTTCTGGCTTTTGTTCTTCAACCACAGACCAAGTTTGGCCGTTGACGTTGTTTTACCCGCTCCCTGAAGTCCAGCCATCAAGATCACTGCCGGGGGCTGCACAGAGAGGTTAAGTTCGCCTTCCCCGGCTCCCATAACCCTGACCAGTTCGTCATTAACAATTTTGATAAAAACCTGTCCGGGGGACAGGCTTGCTGCGACTTCTACACCCAGGGCCCTGGCTTTAACGCTCTCAATGAAGTCTTTGACGACGACCAATGCAACGTCGGCTTCCAACAGGGCTATTCGCACTTCCCGCAGGGCTTCCTGAATATTTTCTTCCGTTAGTTTAGCTTTGCCTGTAATAGAGGAAAGCGCGGAGCCAAGCCTCTCTGTTAATGATTCGAACACTGATTTACCTGATACTTGTGACTGGTTTGGGCTAGTATAACGAATCCCACCGGCCCGTTGTGAAGTGGTGAATAATTGATTGGATTAACGATATGTTGATGATCACCTCAGGCGTTGCCGCCAGCCTTTGCTATCTGGCTGCAACCGGATTACAGCTACAAAGGATGCTGAAAGGTAGCGGCGTGGGTAGCTGGGTTAAACTGCTCGCCGCACTTGCCATCATTTTGCATGGGTTCACCGCGTCCTGGGGTTTCAGCAACACCAATGGTTATGACCTGGGTATCTACCCGATGCTTTCGCTGATGTCCCTTTCCATCGGCGCCATTGTTCTAATCAGTAGTCTGCGGCGGCCGGTCGATAACCTGTTCGTTTTCGTCTTTCCTCTCGCAATCAGCACCATTCTTCTCCAGATTATTTTAAAAGGTGACTACACGCCGATCCAGGATATTACCCGAGGCATCTTCGGCCATATTGCCTTGTCTATTATTGCTTATAGCCTGCTTACGATCGCAGCAGCACAAGCCCTGCTCCTTTCCTTTGGTGACAACATGCTCAGGCATCACCGGCTCGTCATCCTGAGGAACCTGCCACCGCTTGAAACCATGGAACACCTGATGTTCGAGATAATCTGGGTCGGGCTTGTTTTCCTGACTCTGAGCATAGGATCGGGGTTTGTTTTCCTGGACGATTTTTCGGAGCCAGGCTTGATTCACCATACCGCAATTACACTGGCTGCCTGGATTGTGTTCATGGTTCTAGCCTGGGGGCGTTATCAACTGGGCTGGCGAGGGGCGATAGCCTCGAGATGGACGTTGTTCGGTTTTGTACTACTCGTTCTGGGCTATTTCGGCAGTAAGCTTGTGCTCGAGGTTATTCTTGGAAAAAGTTGAGTTTTACAGCACTTGACACCGAAAAGCGTAATCCGTACAACTGCAATCTCTGAACTTCCGCGAGGTCTCCATTCTTGGACGATCTGTCGACAGGCGCTTTATTTGGCTCCATTGCCCTACTTGTCATAATCTCTGCCTATTTCTCAGGATCTGAAACGGCCATGATGGCGCTCAATCGCTATCGGCTGAAGCATCTATCCAACAAAGGACACGGCGGTGCATCCCGCGCGAACAAGCTGCTGGAGCAGCCCGACCGACTGCTTGGCGTCATCCTGATTGGCAATAACCTGGCAAATTTCACTGCGGCATCATTAGCAACCTTGCTGGCAATAAAACTCCTGGGCGACGATGGCATCGCCGCGGCACCTATTATTTGCACCATTGTGTTTCTTGTATTTGCTGAGGTTGCACCAAAAACACTCGCCGCGCTTTACCCCGAAAAGGTGGCACTCCCCTCTTCCTACATGCTGCAATTTCTTCTATGGATTTCTTATCCGTTTGTCTGGCTGGTGAACACTACGGCGAATGGCTTCCTGAAGTTATTTGGTGTCAGCCCCGACGATGCCGGTGAAGATAACCTTAGCGTGGATGAACTGAGAACTGTGGTTTTTGAAGGGTCCCAGATTGCCGGGCACCACCAGGACATGATGCTTGGTGTACTCGACCTCGGCAACGTTACCGTAGACGACATCATGGTGCCAAGAACGGAAATTATCGGCATTGACATTGAAGACGACATGGACGAGATAGTAACCCAGTTCCGTTCCAGTCAGCACACACGCCTTCCTATATTCAAGGAAGATGTAGACCGCATTATCGGTATGTTGCATATTCGAAATGCCGCGCGATTCCTGATTGATGGCGAGCTAACAAAAGCCGCTCTGCTTCAGGAATCGGTTGAGCCTTACTTTGTTCCTGAGGGCACGCCGCTACAGAAACAGCTGATTAACTTTCAGAATGAGAAAGAGCGTATCGGACTTGTCGTTGATGAGTATGGAGACATCCAAGGAATCGTCACCATCGAAGATATCCTTGAAGAGATCGTGGGCGACTTTACCAGTAATATTGCAGCGACCAGTGTGGATATCCATCCACAGAAAGACGGGAGCTACCTGGTAGACGGCGGTACGCATATCAGGCTTATTAACAGATCACTTAACTGGACCCTGCCGGTTGAAGGACCCAAGACGCTCAACGGTTTAATCACCGAGTATCTTGAGACCATCCCTGACGCAAACGTCTGCTTCACCATCGAAGGCTACCGGTTCGAAATCATCCAGATCCAGGACAATATGATCCGGACGGCCAAACTCTCTGAGCCTCCAGAACCATTTTAAAGAACAAGAAACACGTGCGAGGTGATATATAGATTGAAGGGGAATGAAGGAAGTTAGATCTAACTCCCTCCGCCCCCTTTTAACTCAGGCTAGCGCCATTTACGATTGATGGCGGCGATAATAGACTTGAAAGCAGCGGTCGTCGTGTTCTGACTGATACCAACACCATAGTACTTGTTACCATCCTCATCAGTGATGGCAAGAATACAAATTGCCTGAGCCTCGGAGCCCTCATTCAAGGCATACTCCTGATAATCCGCAACATTAAGCGGTTCATTCAGCGTTGTAACCATCGCGTTGATAAATGCATCTATTGGACCCGAGCCAACGCCACTGACGTCAACTTCATTATCCGCAACCCGGATCTTCGCCTGGCAACTCTCACTATCTTTCCCTTCAGTTTGTACCTGGTAGTCCAGCAACTGGTAAGGGCCCTCAACATCAATGAACTCGCTAACGAATGTCTGCCAGATAACATCGGGTTTGAGTTCTCCACCATCTGCTTCCGAGACCGCCTGCACAATAGGACTAAATTCAAGCAGCACTGATCGCGGCAGTGAAACTCCGAAGTAATTCTCAAGGATGAAGGCAACTCCACCCTTTCCCGATTGGCTATTCACTCTTACGGTTTCACGGTACGAACCCCCAACATCAGAAGGGTCGATGGGCAGATAGGGTACTTCCCATGCGTTATCACTACCAGACTCAACAAACTGCATACCTTTCTTAATAGCATCCTGGTGAGAACCCGAAAACGCCGTAAATACAAGCTCTCCCGCATAGGGTTGCCTGATGTGAATCGGTATCTTGGTGCACTCTTCGGATACCTCAACGATCTTTGACATTTCACCGAAATAAAGTTGCGGGTCAATACCCTGAGAGAACATGTTCATCGCCATGGTCACCAAATCCAAATTACCGGTTCGCTCACCATTACCAAAGAGTGTGCCTTCTATTCTTTCCGCTCCGGCCATTAGTCCAAGCTCGGATGCAGCCACACCAGTCCCGCGATCATTGTGCGTATGCAAGCTGATAATCGCGTTTTCTCGATGAGGCAGGTGTCGCGTAAAATACTCAATCTGATCCGCATAAACATTGGGCGTTGCCATTTCAACCGTACTGGGCAGGTTCAAAACGATCTTGTCATCGACAGTTGGCTGCCAGACATCCATCACCGCCGCGCATATCTCAACCGCAAAATCCATTTCAGTCGCCGTATAGCTCTCGGGCGAGTACTCCAACGTGAGCGCTGTTCCTGAGGCAACCAGTTCACGGGTATTATCTTTGACGATCTGGGTCGCGTCCGTTGCGAGATTAATTACTTCCTCACGGCTTTTGTTAAACACAACCTTTCTTTGCAGGGTCGATGTTGAGTTGTACAGATGGAAGATGACTCGCTTGGCGCCTGCCACCGCTTCACAGGTTCGCTTGATTAATTCCTCTCTTGCCTGACACAACACCTGGATCGTGACGCCGTCCGGAATACGATCTTCTTCGATGATCTTTCGGACAAAATCGAAATCAGTTTGTGACGCCGCAGGAAAACCCACTTCAATTTCGGTGAACCCAATGTCCAGCAGCAAGTCATACATTTTCTGCTTTTCGTTCGGCGTCATCGGTTCAATCAGCGCCTGGTTGCCATCTCGCAAATCGACGCTGCACCAACGCGGAGCGTCAGTAATGACCTTGTCCGGCCAGGTTCTGTCAGGCAAGGGAATGGGCTTAAATGGTTTGTATTTCTGGAACGGCATCGTCTTTCGTGTGACTGTGCCACTCGTTCGAGCAGAATTTGTCGATTGATCTTCAGCATTCATTGTTGGTATCTCGAGTATTCAGTTGGGAAGCTGCTGTTTAAGCAGGAGTCGAGCAATGCAGGAGTTTGGAAGGCCGCCTACAACGGCAGTCGTAGCAGCGCCAGAAGACCAGGCGCAGACGCAAGCAGCAGAGTGGGTCTGCTGGCTGTTGGAACCGTGTCATTTTTAACAGTGTTCATTGTGTTCATTGTCTGCTTTGTCAGTATTGACGGTAATTGTGCTTTCAGGAGCAAAACTATAGCTTGCTCAGTATAATTTGCAAGTCTAACGATCCTACTCGGGGCCATATTATTTTAGTGGTTTAAGATCTTTCCTGAATCGCTTGAAGTTTCTTACGTACCCCTGAGCACTCATTACAAGACCCTTAGTGGCCGCCTCGTTAAGCTCACGTACGATCTTTCCAGGAGACCCCATTACCAGGGAACCATCTGGGATTTCCTTACCTTCAGGGATCAGCGCATTGGCACCGATCAGGCAATTTTTCCCAATCTTGGCCCCATTCAGGACTACTGCATTTATACCTATCAGGGAGTTGTCTCCAATTGTACAGCCGTGCAGCATCACCTTATGGCCTATTGTTACACCGCGTCCAATTGTCAGAGGCATACCTGGATCAGTATGCAGCACCGATCCATCTTGAACGTTGGAACCTTCGCCTACCGTGATAACGTCGTTGTCGCCACGCAGCACCGCGTTGAACCAGACACTTGCGTCATTTTCGAGAACGACAGACCCGAGTACCGTCGCGGTATCTGCAACCCAGCAGTCCCCATTCATTTCCGGTGTCCTGTCCCCCAGTGCATAGATCATGATTTGTTAACTCCTGATTGTTCTTACGAATATTATTTGCGGAAACTCTAGCATACTGCCACGTCAGTCAACGGCTACTTCAACCCAACCTTCATAAACTCTATGACTATCATTGAAGTCAGCCCCCATATTTCATGGCCATCAAACTTAAATGCCGGAACCTGATGAGATTCCCCGTGCCTGGAAATATCGTCAATACGGATAGGTGTTGCGGTCGAAAAATAGGCCAGAGGGACTTCAAACACTGATGCAATTTCATCAGGATTCGGACGCAATCGAATACCCTGGCGAACAATCCCCACGTAGGGTTTAACCAGCAATCCATGCTTGGAAACAACCGGCCGAAGCGACCCAATGACATCGACATCTTCAGGAGAGACCCCCAACTCCTCTTCATTTTCCCGCAGCGCGGTGAACTCCAGTGAGTGGTCCGTTCGATCTTCCTTACCTCCAGGAAACGCTACCTCACCGCCATGGCTACTCAGCCCACGGGCCCGCTCGGTTAACAGGATACGCACGCCAGAAGTATCCGCCAGAATAGGCACGAGTACGGCGGCACGAGCACGTTCTTGATGAATTGAATGAGGCTCAGCGGGTTTGTGCTGCTGCAGATTTTTTCTAATGTCGCCGATCACAAGACATCCTATATACTAGGTCACATGAAATATTGTAGCCAATGCGGCGACACCGTGTCGCACATCGTACCCGAAGGGGACAACCGTCCAAGATATGTTTGCACATCCTGCAAAACCATCCACTACCAGAACCCCAAGGTAGTGGCCGGTTGCCTGCCTTTTTTTGAAGACAAGGTGCTTTTGTGTAAACGTGCGATTGCACCCCGCAATGGCTATTGGACCCTGCCCGCCGGATACCTTGAAAACGGCGAGACAACATCACAGGGGGCAGTTCGAGAAACCATAGAGGAAGCTAACGCCAACGTTGAACTTGGGGATGTTTACACCCTGTTCAGCTTGCCCCACATTTCCCAGATCTACCTGTTCTACCGGGCAAGACTGATAGATCTTGATTTTTTTCCAGGCCAGGAAACCCTGGAGACGAGACTATTTTCTGAACACGAGATACCGTGGAACGAGTTGGCTTTCCCGGTCATCACCGAAACCCTCGAACATTACTTTCAGGACCTGCCGGCGGGCCACTTCCCAATAAGGTCACAGGACATCGTGATCGACCGCAAACGGCACCCTATCAAATAGCCGAGTTTAATTGAAAACTAACCGACCCAGGCGCGAGCATTTCTGAAAAGGCGCATCCAGGGCGCGTCCTCTTTCCAGCTATCCGGTCGCCATGAATATTGCACTGCCCTGAACACCCGTTCAGGATGAGGCATCATGGCGAGCACCCGGCCATCTTCGCTCGTTACAGCCGTTAACCCGCCGGGGGAGCCGTTAGGGTTGCAGGGATAGCTCTTGGCAGGCTCGCCATAGTGATCGGTAAAACGCATCGCGATTTGCTCGTTACGCTCAAGGTCGGCCATCGCCAAACTGGTCATCGTCGCTCGACCTTCACCGTGGCTCACTACAATCGGCAGCAAAGCGCCGCGCATACCCTTCAGGAAAATCGATTGCGTCTGCTCGATACGCACAAGCGACAGCCGCGCCTCAAACTGTTCTGACTCATTACGAATAAACTTCGGCCATGAGTCTGTTCCTGGGATCAGTTCTTTTAGCGTTGCCAGCATCTGGCACCCATTACACACGCCCAGGGAGAAGGTGTCGGGCCGATTGAAAAACCGCTGAAACTCGTCCCGAACCCTGGAATTGTAAAGAATGGATTTCGCCCAACCTTCCCCCGCACCCAGAACATCCCCATAGGAAAAGCCGCCACAGGCCACCAGGCCTCTGAACTGTTCCAACGTTGTTTTTCCTGAGATCAGCTCACTCATGTGAACATCAACCGCTGTAAAACCGGCCCGCGTGAAAGCCGCTGCCATTTCCACCTGACTGTTTACACCCTGCTCTCGAAGTATCGCCACCAGTGGCCTGATACCAGTTGCGATCATCGGCGCGGCTATATCCTGGTTGATGTCGAATTGGTGTTCGACCGATAGCCCCGGATCATCATCTTCAGCCACAGTATTGAATTCTTCCTGCGCACACTTGGGATTATCACGCAGCCCTTGAATCTGGAAACTGCTCCGCGCCCAATGTGTTTCCAACTCTTTCCTGGTGGACAAAAAGAGCTCTTCCTTTCCCTGTTTGATACTGATCGACTGATCTAGGCGGACACGTGCAATTTCCTGCCCGACCAAGCCATGATTCGCAAGCTCTTCCATTACGCTTTCCAGCGTCCTGGCATGCACCTGAATCACAACGCCGAGTTCCTCGTTAAAGAGGAAATCAATCGGGTCATTGCCAGAGGGGACGACAATATCTAGGCCGGTTCGCGCTGCGAATGCCATCTCCAGCAGCGTCGTGATCAAGCCACCGTCAGATCGATCATGGTATGCCAGAACCTCATCCAGGTTTTTCTGCAGGAACTGGAAGAGTTTTTTGAGCAATTCAGGATTTTCCAGATCCGGCGCTTCCGTTCCCATGGTGGAATAGGTCTGCCCCAGAATGCTTCCACCTAAACGCTGTTTGCCTGCCGCCAGGTCGAGCAAAAGTATGACTGTATCCTCCGGCAGTGGCCGGAGTTCCGGCGTTACTGCTTTTCGAATATCAGAAACGGGAACAAAGGCTGAAACAATCAGCGATACCGGGGAAGTCACCGCTCTGGAATCTCCATCTTCCTGCCAACGTGTCTGCATCGACAGGGAGTCCTTACCGACAGGTATAGTGATACCAAGCGCTGGACACAGCTCGATGCCGACGGCTTCAACAGCGTCAAACAACGCTGCATCTTCGCCCGAAGCACCTACCGCGGCCATCCAGTTCGCCGACAAACATATGTCTTCGATTCTCTCTACTCTTGCCGCGGCAATATTGGTCAGTGCCTCGCCAATTGCCATGCGGGCCGAAGCTGCGCTGGACAAGATAGCCAGCGGAGTTCTCTCGCCCATCGCCATCGCCTCTCCGGTATACCCGGAAAACCCTGAGGCAGTCACTGAGACATCTGCAACGGGTGTTTGCCAGGGACCGACCATCTGGTCACGGGCGACAAGCCCGCCAACGGAGCGGTCACCGATAGTGATCAAAAATTTCTTACTGGCGACAGTAGGATGACTCAATACACGGACTAACGCCTCGCCCAGATTAATTCCGGATGGCAATGGCTTTGTTTTTACAGATTCACGGACAACTGACTTGTGTAGCTTCGGCGGCTTACCAAAAAGAACGGATAAGGGGATATCGACCGGCGAACCACCAAGCATTGAATCGGTCACTTCAAGCTGATCGCCTTCTTTAGCTTCGCCAACAATTGCATAAGGGCATCGTTCCCTTTCACAGATCCTTGCGAAACGTTCGACATCGTTCTGAGGGACCGCAAGCACATACCGCTCCTGGGCTTCGTTGCACCAGATTTCACGCGGTGTCATACCAGGCTCCGCATTCGGGATTTTTCGAAGCTCGAAAGAACCACCGACACCACCATCCTTGACCAACTCAGGAAGGGCGTTCGACAGACCACCTGCGCCCACGTCATGGATGAACTGAATGGGATTGTCAGCCCCCAATTGCCAGCACTGGTCGATAACTTCCTGACAACGATGCTGAAGCTCTGGGTTTCCGCGCTGCACACTCGCAAAGTCCAGGTCCGCGGTGCTTTCGCCTGATGCCATGGAAGAGGCAGCTCCACCGCCTAAGCCAATTAACATCGCAGGACCGCCGAGTACAATCAGGGCTGCGCCGATCTCAATACCGTCTTTCTGAACATGTTCTGCCCGGATGTTCCCTAAACCGCCGGCGATCATAATGGGCTTATGGTAGCCGCGAATCTCGCCATTCACTTCCTGCTCGAAGGTTCTGAAATACCCGGTAATGTTAGGGCGGCCAAATTCGTTATTGAAAGCTGCTCCGCCAATTGGTGCACTAATCATGATATCCAGAGCGGACGAAATACGATCTGGTTTACTGGCATCTGTTTCCCAGGGTTGTTTCGAGCCCGGAATATTGAGATTGGAAACCGTGTAGCCTGACAACCCTGCTTTCGGTTTACCACCCCGGCCGACGGCCCCTTCGTCCCTGATTTCTCCACCGGAACCGGTTGCTGCACCGGGGAAAGGCGCTATTGCTGTCGGGTGGTTGTGGGTTTCCACTTTAATCAGGATGTGAACGTCTTCCTGGTACTCCTTATACTCTCTGTCGCGCGGGTCCGGGTGGAAACGGCTGGATGGATGTCCCGAGATAACCGCCGCATTATCTTCATAGGCAGACAGCACACCTTCACCGTTGGTCTTGGCGTAGGTGTTTTGAATCATGTCCATCAACGAATGATCTTTTTCCTCACCATCGATGGTCCAACTGGCCCGAAACGTTTTGTGCCTGCAATGTTCGGAATTCGCCTGTGCGAACATCATCAGTTCCACATCGGTAGGATTGCGATTTAACTCAGTGTAGGCATCTTCAAGGTAACTGATTTCGTCACTGGTCAGCGCCAGGCCAAGCTCCACGTTGGCGAGTTGCAAGGCCGAAATTCCTTGACCCAATAAATCAACCTGCCCCAATGGACCGGGCTCTGTTGCTTCAAACAGGTACCCGACTTCAGTCGTACCAACGACTTCTTCAGTCATACGGTCATGAATAAACTGATCGGCTACATTAGGTTTGTCAGCGTCAATACGATAAGCGATACCGCGCTCAATCCTGATGACCTTTTCGAGGCCACAGATTCGAGCAATATCAGTTGCTTTGGAACTCCAGGGTGAAATCGTGCCACTTCTTGGCACCACCAGGCGCAACAGATGATCGGATGACATCAGGTCGCTACGCTGGTTCTCCTGCGCGCCATAGCGCAGTAAGCCAGTCAGGACAGCCAGATCCTGCTGATCAAGCTCTTCGTTCAGATCGACAAAATGCATGAACTGTGTGTCAATCCTGTTGACATCCAGGCCCTCAGCGGCCAATTCAGAATGAAGTTTACTAACCCTGAACGACGACAAAGCAGTCGGCCCCGGCAAAACCAGCATTACCATTATTTTCTTCGCTCCCTAAAAAAAGCTGACATCAACGCTTTGCATTCCTTTTCCAGCACACCTTCACTTACAGTAACTTTGTGATTCAGGCCGGGATTATCCAAAACCCTGGAGGAGGAGCATACCGCTCCCGCCCTTGGCTCTCTTGCTCCGAATATCAGCCGCTCAATTCGGGCGTGAACAAGCGCGCCAGCGCACATGGTACAGGGTTCAACGGTCACCACCAGCGTGCAGCCCGGTAAACGGTAGTTCCCAAGGGTTTGCGCTGCATCCCTGAGTGCCATGATCTCTGCATGGGCTGTCGGATCATGACCGCTAATAGGCTGATTGAACCCCCGACCTATGATTCGGTTTTCACGGACGACGACCGCACCCACGGGCACTTCATCATGTCGGCCAGCTTCCCCGGCAAGCGCCAGAGCAACCTGCATCCACTCTTCGGACATCAACCCCACGCTATCATTACCGTCGGTTTACGGGATTTAATATCAATCGAAGCATGCGCCTTTAGCGCAAAGGTAAGAGCAAAGGTAAGAGCAAAGGGTAGAGCGGTCATAACGTCTATAGTCTTCCAGGTTAAACGCGCGGCAGCCTCAACACACCATCTACCACCACCGACCGCGCCAACGGGTTTCACCGGCAAATTGACTACAAATAGCAAGCAAAGGCAAGCTGAAATAGGCGATAAGTACCGTTAATTTCCTGCCACCGGGCTCTCGATTTTCGAGCGGCATTTTAGGGTAGTTTGAGCCCAGCAGTAACGCTCAGAAAGTCAGGGGACTTTAATGTGTCACTTATGCCTGCGCGAGCCGCTCGATCCCGGCTAAAATGTAGACCACCACGCGCTCAATTGTCTCGTTCCTGTCAAACCCTTCGCTTGCGGCAAGCTCTGCCGCGGCGATAGACGCGCCTGACGACATGCTGACAACCATCATCGCCTGGCGCTGATCCAGGTGATACTGTTCTGCCGCCATGCGCACCAGGAAGCGAGCAACCTGGCGACTATGTTGATCACGTTTGGCTTTAATCTCTGACGCAATTTCCGGTTGAGAAAGCAGCAGCGGCAAGATATTCCCGGGCGCGTGGTGGTCAAAATTACTGGTGACGGAAAGCCGGACGATATCTTCGAAGTTTTTCACTTCGCGCGCCACTGAACGGAACTCCTCGGCAAAGCGCTGATACTCCCGCAGAAGGAGTGTCTGTAGCAATTCAGGGCGACTCGAAAAATAGTTATAAACCAAAGGCGCTGACACACCCGCTGTTTTGGCCAGACCTTCCATTGTGAATGCCTGTACCCCTCCCGCAATCACCATGGTAAGCGTCGTGTCCAGCAACTGATTACGCCGCGCTGTCGGCGAAAGCCGGGTTCTTAATCGCTGCTTCTCCATCACCGCATTCTATCTTTATTATTGACAATCTAAAATAGTGTGGTTATTTTTGACTGTCTAAAATAACCATAGCTAGAGATTAATCATGACCTACGCTGCTCATCGACGCATTATTGATGTCGATTCACACCTGATTGAACTTGATGACTTTCTACATACTGCCGCCAGTCCCGAACACCTGGATCTTGTGCCATCAATGCTCGAGCAAAAAGGACTGCCAGTTGTTAAGGCCGGGCTGGACCGCGGCCGGGAATTATTCGAAAAAAGGCAAAATGACCCATCAAGCATGGCTAAATTTGAAGCCTCGCTCATGGACAACACTAAAAATGGCTGGAGTCGGCTAGGCGCTTTTGACCCCAAAGAGCGTTCGCACACGCTCGACCTTTTAGGGTTTGAAATGCAATGGGTATTGCCGACCTTTTCTTTTCATCAGACCCTGGCCGCTGCCAAAGGAAAAGCACTCGAGGCGACTTCAATAACGCTCAACAAAGCCATGGCAAATTTCTGCGCCCATGACGATCGACTAAAAGCAGTCGGTTACTTACCGCTTAACCTGGGACCAGAAACAGCCAAAGCCATCATGGACGAAGGCTTCTCCCAGGGTTGCTACACGTTCCTGCTGCCCACCAACGAACCGAACCCAGAAGGTCGCTCATTTACGCATCCGGACTTCGATCCAATATGGGCAACCTTCGCGGAACGACAAACGCCCGTTGGCTTGCACGTTGCCGCCAATGGTGATTACAACCCGGTCTCGCCCAGTTTCAAGAATAACGGCAGGTCGGAGCTGGCTTTGGGCGGCGATGCACCGACCGGCGAATTAAGCCTGTTAAATATTGGCGCCAGCGCCCAGTTATTTTTATCCGCCATGATCTTTGATGATGTCTTTGCACGCCATCCCGAACTGCGCGTTATCAGCATGGAACATGCTGCGTCCTGGTTACCCTCGTGGATGCACCAACTCGACTTTACGGCGAAATTGTATAAACGTATGAGAAAGTTTGAAGAGGCACCCTCGGTAACGGCCAAGCGCCACCTAAAAGTCTCGCCATTTGCCGGCGAACCTGTCGGCTGGATAATCGACAACGTTGGCGAAGACATGCTGGTGTTTGCATCGGACTACCCGCATCCAGAAGGTACGGGTGACCCTATCGCCAAGTTCGAACGAACCATGTCGAACTGCAATCAAGCCACCATGGATAAATTTTACTTCGGTAACATGTTGGATGTCATGGGGCTGTCCTAAGCCTCAATTGCGCTTCCAGCTTATATCGTTACCTGCCAGGGCACCTGCGCGTCTGGCAAGCTCGGCGCGCAGACCCTATTTAGGAACCATTCACGTACCATTGCGTTAAGACGCTAGCCATACCCTGGCTCATGTGGCACCTTCATTATAAAAATCGGCAAAGTGTTGCTCTCTGTTATCTTTCAACATTCCAGCGGTTTCATCCATAAACCTATTTCGATCGCTTCTGGTTCTAAATATCCAAATGCACACGGTATCGTTGCTGTGGTAAATCGCTTTTAGCTCGTCATCGATATCACAAATTTCTTGTGGAATATCCGCTTCGATGCAAATCATCTTGCCCCCCGACCTGCATCCTACATGCAGCTGATCAATAACAAAGTTCTACCGCCATTAGACAGGGCCGGCGCTTTCTAGAACGGCCTGTAGCGCCGGTTTTTCACTTTTACATTTAGCCCTGTTTCCCTAGTTATAGTTAAAAACCGCTTCCAGGGGGATACCAAATTCATTGCTAATCTTAAACGCAACCTCCAAGGAAGGAGAATATCTATCCTTTTCAATTGCGATTATTGTCTGACGAGTTACCCCAACCTTTTCCGCTAAAGTTTGTTGCGACATCTCACCGGCCTCGAACCTCAACTTTTTGATGTTGTTGGTTATTTTCTTCGACAACTTAAAACCCTTTTCGGTAGTAATAAAGTTGAGTTAAAAAATGAGTAACCTCTGCTAAAACAAAGAACAAAAGTAACAAATGAAACACGCCACCAGGCGTCGTTAAGATAGGTAAATGATCAAACCAGGTATTTAGTAAAATGTGCCCCATATAAAACCAAATGCAGGCACTTAAAACCCAGTAGCTGTATCTGTAAGAAACCTTTTCGATCAGCTTGTCTCGCTCATCTGCTAGTTGTGAATTATTCTTAAAGCTCACAAACACCTGAATAATGCTTTCTAAAACAGCAATTAAAACAATCAGGATAATGAATTCAACCAATCCCGGTGGT
>OCVR010000256.1_pt1 | contig 44447 bp, 46 predicted proteins | sample 1539091 | NCBI WGS metagenome assembly OCVR01 (sample SAMEA3355530, study PRJEB22509) | marine metagenome | biome: marine; feature: coastal ocean; material: water | place: USA | collected 2010-08-07 | depth 16 m | reverse complement strand
CTGACGATCTTCCTCGCGACTGGCCGTGATCTTCAGGCGCAACAACCCCTCGGGGGTGAGCACCAGTCGGCCATCTTCGTCCTCAAGGCTGATTTCACCATCGCCAAGTCCCTTCTCGATCGACTTGATTAGCGCCTTGATCGATTTCCCATCATGCAGGGATTCGTGCCGGAAGCTGTCGTTGCGGGAGCTCATGATCTTAGGTACCCAACCCATCAGCGAGTGCGAGCACCATTGGGCGCAGCTTTGCTTGTTTCAATCGTTCGGCCGCGACCTCGGCAGGCAACCACTCGCGCCCGCGGTGACGCTCCTCCCAGTCGGCTTCCGGGATCACCTCGGTGACTCGCATCGGGTAGACGACGCATGTGACGGTTGCTCCCCACTTCGTGTACTCGTAACTGCCGAGCGACGTCTCCCCTACGTTGCCGACTACCCCGGCCTCCTCCCACGCCTCCTTCGCAGCGGACGCCTTCGCTGTCATTCCGGGTGTCTGGATTCCTTTCGGCACCACGAAGTGCCGCCTCTTGCTCGACGCCACGACCAACACCTGCAGCTGATCGCCCTCGAAGCGGTATGGGATCACCGACGATTGGGTGTAGTAGTACGACGGGCGCGGGCGACGTTCGGTGCCATCAGGGCCGGGAAACGGAAACCCGCTCGGCAAGGTCTGAGAACGCACCACCTGTTCGACAGCGGCGCATCCGGAGCCCAGCGACCTCCAATCGGCTGGCAGGGTGAGCCGCGCGAGCGTGCCAGGAGGTAGCCGTGCTGACGTCCCCGCATGGTCGAGGTAGTCGATCAGGTCCTCCAGGCCGGGGTTGTGTCCGACCATCAGCGTCCGCGCTGCCGTGTTGGGCACATCGGACAGCACCGACAGCAGCGACGCCAGATCAGCGTTGTAGATGCGCTCGTCTCTCACCACCTTGTCGATGCCGCGGCCCATTGCCTTGATGGTCTTTTCGGTGGTGACCCAGGCCCGTTCGGCCGGAGACGAGATGACGAAGTCAGGCTGCATCGATTGCTGTGCCAGCCAGACTCCGAGCCGTTGGATGCCGCGCTTGCCCGTGTCTGTGATCGGCCGGTCGACGTCGTCGACGTCTGTCGTCCAGTCGGACTTGGCGTGACGCAACAGCATCAGTTCACGTGTCATGGAAGGTCTCCGTTTCAGGCGGTGCCGTTTGGTTCAAGAGCGCTGCGACTCGAGCGCCGATGCGTGGAAAATCGACCCCGCCAGTGACTTCGAACACCGGCACGCCCTGCAAGGCCTGCACATACGCGGCGTTGTCAAACGCGACGTCGTCGCCGTGGAAGTGGCCGTCAGAGTATTGATAGAAGGGGCCGGGCGACTTCATGATTGTTGCCAACAGGTCTCCGCGTTCGACCAGATCAACTTGTTCCATTTCGGCTTCGCCGCGTTCGTCGCGGTGCCAATTGAGAACAACGAACGCCGTCAACGGAGCCTCTGTCGCGATGCGTCTCGGTCCGTACACGCGATCGATATGCACATCATGTTTCTCTTCGAGCTCCCACAGCTGATCCAGGGGCATCGCCGCGAAACGGTCGTGTTCGATCTGCGAAATCAGCTCGTGCAACCGCGGATTTCCGATGATGGTTCCGGGGTTCACGCGCGGCAGCTTGGGGATCCCGCGCGCCCGCACACCTTCATCCTGGCGGCGAATGAATAGCCGGTCGTTGGTGAGATACGCGACTCCCGATTGCTCCATGAGATGCAGCATCAGCGTCGACTTGCCGCCGCCAGAGAAGCCAGCGAGTCCGATCGCCCGGTCGTTGGCTGTCGACGCCGCCGCGTGGCAGATGAGCCAACCCTGCTGCTGGAGGCGGTTCATGTACTGAGCGTTGATGAAATTGATCACTTGGTTGGGGTGCTGCAGGCAAGGACCAGCTGCAACCACTGGGCCCTCACGCTGGAGGAACAGCATGTCGGTGCGCACCTTGTGCACCAGTCGACCATCGGCCAGGTCAACGAACGCGTCCTTGCGGCCCTGCTTGCCTGGCTCGCGAGCCCAGTCGACGAAACGAACTCCGAGTGATTCCTCGATGTCCAGCGCGGGCCGCTCGACGGCGATCACTTCGATGTCGGCCGCACCGTCATCGAGGACGTACGCGCCGAAATACTCGCTGAGTTCTTCGACCAACGCTGACGAGTTGGAGTGCAGCGCCAGCGTGCAGCCGTCCAGACCGAGCAACAGTCGCTCGTCGCGGAAGGGCATGCCAGCGATCATGAGTGCAGCCGCAGCATTGCTGTCTGGTCGCTCGGCCATGTCGGTCATGTGAGTTGCTCCAGCACGTAGTCGGTGTAGCGAGCGGCGACGTCGAGGCCGATTCCTTCTTTGGCACCGCGGAACCCACCGAACGCGGAGACCTCGAACACGACGGGGCCCTCTGAGGTCTCGGCGACATCGACGGTGGTGAAATCCATCCCGAACAGCGCCTGGGCGCGCGTCGCCATCTCGATCAACCCGGCGTCTGGCTGGTAGCCGATATAGCTCCCGCCGCTGTGAATGGTCGTGTCCCATGCTGCGTCGGCCGCCACTCGGGCGTAGCAGCCCAGGTAGTCGCCACCCAGAAATACGAGGCCGAGGTCCTGCCCGGGAAGTTCGATTCGGCGCTGCACGTACATCACGGGATTGCTTGTCCTGAAGCCCTCAATCGCGGTACGCGCTGCGGCTTCACCGTCCGCGATGTCGACCACGCACATACCGCGCGCCTTCGTCGAGTAGAGCGGTTTGAGAATCGCGGCACCGAACTCCTGCACTGCGCGCAGCGCGTGCTCTGGATTCTCGGTGATTCGAGTTTCTGGCATCGGGATGTCGCCATTGCGCAAGGTGACTGTGCAGCTGAGTCGGTCGATCAGCCGGAGCATGCGTTCGGCACCGCTGAACACCCGGACCCCAGCGCGTTCGGCGACCCGAAGCAACTCGAGCCGGTCAAGCGTTGCGGGGCTGTAGTCGGCGCTGATCTTCTTCACGATCAACGCATCCAATTCGCACAGGTCGTCCCCGCGAAATTCCAGTCGACCACCCGCAAGGTCAAGTGAGACCTCGGCCATGTCGACCACCAGCCGGAGCGCGGTCCGTTCTTCGACGGCATCGGCAAGCGTCTCGGTGGACCACTTGCCGGGGATGCCCACAACGCCGATCCTGCTACCCAATGAACATCTCCTTGATTGGCGCGCGGAACTTTGAGGCCCGTTTCGGATCGGTTTCGAGGACCCGCTCGAGCAGGTACCGCGAGCGAAGAAACATCGCCCGCGCCAACGACTTATCCAGAATGAAGCGGGTCGAGGTGGCAAACGATCGTGCTAATCCGAGCGCCAGGCGCAGCTCGAAGGAATCGTCACCTGCTGTACCGGCGTGCCTGGAAGCGACATCGTGGAAGCGCTGTGTGACCAGGCTGATGCGTCCGCGCATCACTGGATCCATCACCTGCAACCGGTAGTTGGACACCATGAAAACCGAGATGTCCTGGACATAATCGCTGTAGCAGGAACGATGCAGGTCAATAAAGTTGATGTGGTTCTCGATCGGGTCGTAGATGATGTTGTCGACGTTGAAGTCGCCATGGATGTAGACCGAGAACGGCGCGTTGAGTTGCTGTTCATAGTCCGCCGAGCGTCGCAGCAGTGTTTCGAAGCTGACGATCTCCGTGCCGCAGATCTGCTTGTCACCCTGCTGAAATTCGGGGTGGACGCTGTAGATCCCATCGAGCCGCTTTTCCAGTTGTGCCATGTGGTCAACGGGAACCTTCCCCTTGGAACGTGTCTGCTTCCAGATCGATGTCAGCGTCTTGTTGAGCGCCTCGAGCGCCTGCCCGAGCAGCTCGGGAGATTCGCGCAACAGGATCTGCTCGAAGGTCTGGCCGGCGAGATGCTCGATCAGCAGGGAAGCAGACTTTCCGCTCTTGTTGTACGAGAGGATCCGCGGCGCGAGCCCGGGGTAGATCTCGTGCCAACTCTCTACTCCCTCGCGTTCATCCTTTAGCTTCTTCTTGCGCCCCTCTTTGAAGACTGCCACGTAGCCGCCGTCATCGCTTGCGACACCCGAGATACCGCCGCCGGACCGGGTCTCAGCGATCGGTTCCACCTTCAGGTTCGACGCCCCTCGCTGACTCTCAAGTTGGTCGACTGATTCCACCAGCGCGTGGTAGTGATCAGTCCGGATCTGCTGGCCGATGCTCGCCGACAACAGCGCCTCGCTGATGCGCAGCAAGGCGTCGCCCATCTCCTCTATCCGGTGCGCCACCAGCAACGCCGCGATCAGGTCGCCACCCTCTGTCTCGCGAGCGACGTCCTCGCCATATCGCTTGAGCTGTTTCCGGTACTCGCGGTCGAGCGTCGGCTCAACACGGCCGATGCGCAGCGCGATCTGGGTGTCATCGGAGTCGAGTGCGCCCTCAACCATCACGATTGCCTTCCCAACCAGCTTGAGCTGTCGGCGGTAGCTCCCCGTGCGGAGCAGTTCTCGCGAATGTAGGTATCCGAGCTGCTGCACTGAGTCGCGACACAGCTCGGCGATGCGACCCAGTTCGAGTGCGACGGTCTCGGCCGCGCGTACGGCTGCCGCATCGATCCGGGTGCGGTCGTGGGCGAGATAGTGCTGGCACCCTTCCTGAGTCCGGCGCTGCAGGTTGCTTGCGTAGCCGGCCCGGTCGATGACCAGTTGGAGCTGGGTGACCGGAGCGCCATCGAAGTGGTCATGCAATTGACCCACCTGTGAGGCGATCTCGGCAATGAGGAAGCGCAGGTTGTCGTGGATGCCTTGGGGAATTCGCATCGTCACTCGATGACGTCGGGGTAGACGGGAGCAGCGCGACGTGCGTCGCCTGCCAATATGTCAGCCGGCGATACCGGCGACACCAACTGCCCGTCCCGCGCGATGACGGCACGCACGGTGTGACGAACTCCTGCTACAAGTTGCTTCATGCCAATGATGTCCACCGCAGTGACGTTGTCGAACGACCTCAATCCTTGCTGACATCCTTAGCGCGTTCGAGGAGAGCGTCGGGAATCGGCATCCGTTCACACGGTGTCGTCTCAGGGGGCGCGACCCGCCGACAAGAGGTCCGACCGCATTGCATCGGGGAGCGGAACAACGACGGCGTCATGATCCCACCAGGGTCATCTCCAATTGTGGATCAGCCGCTTGCTCCGCCGTCCGCGCCGACGGCAGAGCCATGAGTCCAGTGACATGACCGGGGACCGAGTAAACAGTCAAGGTGCGAGCGAGTGAACGCCGGTACTGGCTTCCTGGTTTCGAGGTGCTCGCGAACTACCAGCGGTCCTGGCTGCGCTATGACCTGCTTGCAGGGGTCGTTCTGACAGCGCTGCTCATTCCGGCCGGGATGGGCTACGCGGAGGCCTCGGGTCTGCCACCCGAGACGGGTCTCTACGCAACAATCGTGCCGCTGCTGATGTATGCGCTGGTTGGGCCTTCACGGATTTTGATACTCGGGCCGGATTCGGCGCTCGCACCGATCGTTGCTGCCTCCGTGCTGCCTCTCGCCGCTGGCGATCCGGACCGCGCGGTCGCGCTCGCAGGACTGCTTGCGATCATGATGGGCATCCTGCTGCTGGTCGCAGGGGTTCTGCATCTGGGGTTCGTCGTCGACCTGCTTTCGAAGCCCATTCGCGTCGGGTACCTGAACGGCATCGCGGTTGTCGTGATCGTCGGCCAACTCCCCAAGCTCCTCGGTTTCACCATTGAGTCGGACTCATTCGTCGGCAACATGCGCGCCACGGCCGAAGGCATGTCTGATGGGCTGGTCAACTCGACGGCGATGTTGATCGGCCTGGCATCGCTCGCGTTGATCGTCGGGTTGCGTCTCTTCTTCAAGCGTGTTCCAGCGGTGTTGATCGCTGTCGCTGGGGCGATGATCTGGGTTGCCGTCACGAGTGCGAACGATGAAGTGCCGGTTGTCGGAGCCCTGCCGCGCGGCTTGCCCGCTCCTGCCTTGGGTGGCCTGAGCTGGGGCGATGTGGCTTCGCTCATTGGCCCGGCCCTGGGTATTGCGCTGATCGCTTTTGCGGACACGGGCGTTCTGTCTCGGGTATTCGCTGCGCGTCATGGCGAGACGGTCAGTGGCAGCCATGAGATGCGCGGAATCGGTCTGTCCAATATCGCGAGTGGAATGTTCGGAGGGTTTCCAGTGTCGGCGTCTTCGTCGCGCACGCCGGTGGCAGAGCAGGCAGGAGCGCGCACGCAACTTGTCGGAGTCACCGGAGCGCTGTTGATCGTTGGTTTTGTGTTCGTCGCTCCAGGGCTCACCAACTACTTGCCCTCGTCAACGCTTGCGGCGGTCGTCATTGTCGCGGCCGGTGGTCTCATCGACGTGCCCGCCGTTGTTCGGCTGATGAATGTCAATCCGATCGAGGGATTGTTGTCGATAGCGGCATTTCTGGGCGTGGTGTGGGTGGGGGTGCTCGAGGGCATTGTCATCACGATCGGTCTGTCATTCGTTGCGTTCGTCAACGAGGCCTGGCGGCCTTACCGCGCAGAACTGGTGCAGATTCCTGGAATGCGTGGGTACCACGACCGAAGCCGTCATCCGGAGGGTCACCGCATCGACGGCATCGTGATCCTGCGATTTGACGCGCCGCTGTTCTTTGCCAACGGTGGCATGTTCACCGATTACGTGCGATCGGTGGTGGCCGCTGGTCCTGAAGTCACCACCTTGATCCTTGCGGCCGAGCCGATCACTGACATCGACTCGACCGCCGTTGATGATTTGGTCGAACTCGACGACTTCCTCGCCAACGCCGGCATCACGTTCCTCATTGCCGAGATGAAAGGTCCGGTGAAAGATCGTCTCGCGCGTTACGGACTCGATCGTCGCTTCGGTCCTGAGCGATTTGCCCCAACGGTCGGTGCCGCTGTCGATGCGGTGCTTGGCCACGAACGTGATGACATCGGAGAACCGTCAGACCGGAGTTGACCAAGAAGTACGGAGGATCGGCCGGTTTCGCGTCAGGAAGGTGAGAGGTCGGCGCTCTCCCTCAGATGAAGATGTCGCGGGTGTTGTAGTCGCGAAGCACGCGCTCGTAGGTGTCGTCGTTGTACCGATAGTCATGTTCAAGACCGACGAACGGCGCGTACCGGAAGCGGGATTCTCCCGGGTAGTGCTGCGACCGAGCATCAATCGCCGTGGCGATCACCGCTGACCGAATAAAGATCCGCTCCTCGTCGTAGAGGTCGGCTTGGCCGGGGACGTCGGCCTTGTACTGAAGCTTGCCTTCGACGCCGAGCACTGAGGATCGCCGATGAAATCCGAAGGTGATGGAGAGACGCGGGTCTGGCGATGAGTTCACGAACGAACCGTGGAGTAGTTGACGGTTGACGATGGTGACGTCGCCCGCGACGCAGACGAGTGGAACGGCGCCGGGTAGCCGCTCATCACCGCCGTTGTCGGACACCAGACCGCTGACGTTGATTCGCCCCGACTTGTGGGTGCCCGGCATCACCCACAGCGCATTCGCTGCGGTCGTGCGGTGGAGCTGTACCTGGAAGTTGAACCCGTGAATGCTGTCGTCCCAGTCAGGACTCTCCCAGTGTGTGGCCCCATCCTGATGCCATGACACCGCCCCGCCCAAACCCGGTTGCTTCACGAAAATGACATCGTTGTACGGGACGAAGTCAGCGCCGTTCAGCGCAGCGGCCACGCCCAGTAACTGGGGGTGTCCGTAGAGGCGGAGACCAGCAGGAATTGCTTGACAGACGCCGGAGATCAGATGCACGACGTACTCCGGTGCGTCAGCGTCAGCGGCTGGTTGCTCCATCTGTGTCGGGTGCCGTCCCGCTAGGAGTCTGGTGCCACCCCACGGGTCAGAGAGTGGCTTGATGAACAAGAAGGGATCGATCGCGAGGTCTCGTCCAAATGCAGGTCGGCCCGTAGCATCGTGCTCCGCGCGTGGCCGAACAGGGGCTCGACTGAGGAGGTCGTCCACGCCGACTCGCAGTTCTTCGAGCTCGGTGGACTCGATGACGCCCTCGAAAATGTAGAAGCCGTGTGTCGAGTATGCGTCGAGAATGTCACTGGCAAGCCCACCGTCCTCGTCGAATCGAAGAGGACCTCGATTTCCAATCTCGTTGGCCAACCGCTCACCTCTGTCGCAGTAGTCGACCATCTTTGCTGCATGCTCAGCTCGCGTCTCCATGCCCCGAACCTACGGAGATGTGAGGCCTCGTTCAAGATTCGATGTCTCTCTTTCTCTCCAGCGAGCCCGAGTCGGCCGGGGACTGGTTCGCTGGGCTGCACCAGACAGCCCGTCGCCTGCGGGAGATATCGTCAGTCGTCGCACACCACCACTTACTTCGGCTTACACCACTACTGAGTGAGGACCTCCAATGACCTTTGAATCGACCGGGCCAAACGATGTCGTCCGCATGACGGCACCGAATCCACCGCTACAGGTGGTGACCTCTGAGTTCGTCGGCGACCTTCAGTTCGAGAACGAATACCCAACGGATGCAACGGTGGACAAGCTGTTCGACCATCTCGATTTCCAGCGGGGCTGTCAGGCGTTTCTGCGCAATATCACCGCGTCGTCGATGTATTCGTTCCGTGCAGGCTTGCGGCGAGACTTGGGAGTGACGTCGGCGAGCCAACTCGTTGTCTGGGAGGACCAGTTCGATGCCCGGTCGCTGCTGCTCACGCCGAACTCCGAAACGGTCTACGGCATGACCTACCTCGACCTGAAAACCGACGGCCCGACGGTGGTCGAGGTGGCCCCAGGGATCCTGGGGTTGGTCAACGACATGTGGATGCGCGAAACAACGAACATCGGCCCGGCCGGACCCGACCAGGGCCGAGGCGGTCGATTCCTGTTCTTGCCCCCCGGCTACGACGGTGAACTTCCCCCGTATGGCTTCCACATCTGCCCGTCGGAGACCTTCGGGCTGTGGCTCTTGCTTCGTGGCATGCGCACACCTGATGGCTCGTCGGCCGAAGCCGTGGCGCTGCAACGGCAGACGCGCATCTATCCGTTGGCTGAGATGGACGAGCCTCGTCAGACCGAGTTCGTCAACGCCTCTGGTCAGGACCTCGACACGATCCATCCGATCGACTTCCGTTTCTTCGAAGACCTCGCCACCCTCGTGAACGAAGAACATCCGGACGCAATCGATGCCGAGACAGCGGGCATGTTGGCCACCCTCGGGATCGCTCACGGCGAGCCGTTCAGCCCCGACGACCGCATGACCCGGATACTGACTGAATCGGCCAAGGTCGGCTCGGCGATGGCGCTCGCCACGAGCTACCGAACCCGACTTCCACTTCAGCGTTATGACGACCGCCAGTGGATCGAGATCGGCAACACCGGCTATCCCTACTACGAGCAGGACGGCCACACCATGCTGTCGGGCCTCAGTCTGATGGGCTGGTTTGCCACAGGTTCCTCCATTGCCATGGTGACCCCGCCACCGGGCAAAGGTTCGGCATACATCTGGACCTACAACGACGGTAACGGCGAGTGGCTCGACGGTGCCCGCACGTACGAGTTGAACCTTCCACCGGGAGTCCCCATGGCTAACTTCTGGTCGGTTGTGATTTACGACGTGTGGACTCGGTCGATGCTCGCCAATGGTCAAGCAGCACCGAGTCTCAACAGCTTCGCCGAACTCGACACGAACGACGATGGTTCAATCACGATCACCTTCGGTCCGGAGCAACCCGCTGAGGGGGAGTCGAACTGGATCCGCACGATCCCGGGCAAGGGCTGGTTCACGATCTTTCGGCTCTACGGTCCGACCGACGGCTACTTCGACCACAGCTGGAAGCCCAGCGACATCACCCCTGCCTGAACGCGGACGACATCGCCGGAACTGGAGGCACCGCGACCTCCACAACTCGCTGCGAACCGGTCTGGGAGCAGCTGTGGGCACGTCCAACAACTCGCTAGCGTCGGGCCTATGAGCATCATCGGGTGGATCGCCGTTGGATTAATTGCCGGCGGTCTGGCTCGGTGGATCGTCAAGGACGACCGCAGTGGCTGCATTTACACGATGATCGTCGGTGTACTCGGCGCGATGATCGGCGGCTGGCTCATGTCGATGATCGACAGCAGTGGCGTCGACGAGTTCTCGCTGCGCAGCATTGGTGTTGCCGCGATCGGCGCGGTGTTGTTACTGCTGGTGTTGCAGGCGATCGCTGGGCGCGGACCGAGGAACGCCGGCTAGAAGAGGGCGGACTTACACGCCAGTTGCGTGGAAGCCGCCGTCGACGTGGATGATCTCGCCCGTGGTCTTGGGGAACCAGTCGGACAGCATTGCGACGACGGTGCGCGCAACTGGCTCTGAGTCGTTGACGTCCCAGCCGAGAGGTGCGCGTCCATCCCAGACGTCCTCAAACTTGGCGAAACCAGGAATTGACTTGGCAGCCATCGTGCGGATCGGTCCGGCGGCGACCAGATTGCAGCGGATGCCCTGCGGGCCAAGTTCCTTGGCTAAGTATCGAGACACGCTCTGCAGCGCGGACTTGGCGACACCCATCCAGTTGTAGGCCGGCCAGGCCACTGAGTTGTCGAAGTCAAGGCCGACGATCGAACCACCATTTCCCATGAGAGGAACGAATGCATCGGCGAGCGCCTTGAGCGAATAGGTCGACACATGCATCGCAATGGCGACGTCATCCCACGGGGCATCCATGAAGTTGTCGCCGAGGCACGATTCCGGAGCGAAACCCACTGCGTGAAGCACACCGTCGACTCGGCCCCATTTCGCCGCAAGCGCATCGCTGACAGCGACGCCGTGTTCAGGAACGGTCACGTCGAGTTCGAACACCTCGATATCGGAGCCGTCGGGGTTCGTGCCGAGTTTGCGTGCTGTGCGCTGCGTTAGACGCAGCGCGCGCCCGGCGCCGGTGAGCACGACGTTGGCGCCCTGTTCCTGCGCGATTTTCGCCACCCCAAATGCAAGTGACGCGTCCGTCAGGACGCCGGTGATCACGATGTTCTTTCCGTCGAGCAGACCCATGACCCGCAAGCTAGCCCGATCATCGACTGTGACACGCGTTGCGAAGGCGGGGGAGTAGCCGTGCCGTGTGGCACCCTGTCGCCATGTCGGGAATGAAACGTCAGTCGTCGGGGGTTGACAAATGTCCGTGAAGCAAACAATGCAGCTCTACGACACCGCTCGTCGCACCATCGTTCCGTTCGAGCCCGGCGATGAGGTGCTGATGTACACCTGCGGCATCACGCCGTACGACGCCACGCACCTGGGGCACGCTGCCACGTTCATCGCATATGACATCCTGCAGCGCCGCCTCATCGACATGGGCCACACGGTCAAGTGCGTCCGCAATGTGACCGACGTTGACGATCCGTTGTTCGTGAAGGCGCGTGAACTCGGTGTGCATTACCTCGACCTGGCGGCTTCGGAGGAAGCTCGCTTCGAGCGCGACATGGTCGCGCTCAACGCGCTCCCCGTCGCATCGAGCCCGCGAGCCTCCTCGGCGATCCCTGACATCCGAGGCTTCATTGGCATGGTGCTCGATCGTGGCTTTGCATACGAAGCGGGTGGCTCCGTCTACTTCGACGTCTCGAAGTTCGACTCGTTCGGATCGATGAGCGGCTACTCCGAAGAGGAGATGCTCGCCTACGCAAAAGAGCGCGGAGGAAACATCGAGGATCCGAACAAGCGATCCCCGCTCGACTTTGTGCTGTGGCATCCATCTGCAGACGACGAACCGGCTTGGGACACGATGTGGGGTGCTGGTCGTCCCGGCTGGCACATCGAGTGTTCGGCGCTTGCGTTGCGCGAGCTCGGCACGACCATCGACTTGCACGGTGGCGGCTCAGACTTGATTTTTCCGCACCACGAATCCGAACGGGCACAGTCCGAGGCGGCCACCGGTGAGCAGTTCGTCAAACACTGGATGCACACATGCATGATCTTCATGGACGGCGAGAAAATGTCGAAGAGCCTCGGCAATCTCGTGTTTGTCGACGCATTGCGCGAGACCTACGACCCGCGCTCAATCCGACTCGCGATCATCGAACACAACTACCGCGTCGACTGGCACTGGGCCGATGACCTGATGCCGCGCAACGCAGCTCGTCTGGAGAAGTGGCTCGCGAACGCTCGACCGAATCCAAGCTTGCTCGAAGTCGTGCGCGAACGTCTCGACGACGACCTCGACACGCCCGGTGCGATTGCCGCCATTGATGCCGCAGCGACTGCCGGCGAGGGGGTTCTCGAATCGGCCGCACTGCTCGGCGTTGACCTCACCTGACTCACACGAAATCTGATTCACACGAAGTTCACCGAGCCGCCTCCGAAGCGCGCGGTACCTGTTCTAATGTCGCTCTCATGAGCGAAGGCCCCGGCGCAGGGACGCTGCAGCGAAGAGTTCGCAAGGTGGGCGCTCCGCTCGTCACGCGTTTGTGGGACCTCGACGTGTCTGGCCTCGAACAGTTGCCCTCCGATGGACCGGCGATTTTGTGCCCCAATCACATCTCGTTTCTCGACTCGGCATTGCTCACGTTCACGCTGCCGAGAAACATCTCTTTTGTCGGCAAAGCCGAGTACATGGACTCATGGAAGACCAAGTTCCTGTTTCCCGCGATGGGCATGATCCCCATCGACCGGACGGGTGGAACCAAGAGCGCCGCAGCGCTCGATGCCGCTGAAGCTGTGCTCCGGCGCGGCGAGCTGTTCGGGATTTACCCGGAAGGGACGCGGAGCCGCAACGGGTCGCTCGGAAAGGGGAGGACGGGTGCGGCCCGACTGGCCATGACTGTTGGATGCCCGATCTACCCGGTCGGCATCATTGGCACCGACGAGATTCAGCCGCCCGACGCCAAGGCGCCGAAGCTCCGCAAGCGCGCCGAGATCAAGATCGGTCGTCCGGTCAAACCGGAGCGATACATGAATCGCGGGGCGGAGCACCTCGCCTGGCGATCGATGATCGACGAAGTAATGTTTGAGATCCGCGAACTGTCCGGCCAGGAGTACGTCAACCGATACCACGGTGACGAAGCCGACTCCGAGCCCACCGTGACGGCACACGTCGGTCATGTCACCGACGCCGTGCCCGCGGAACGCGAACTCGTCGCTGTAGCGGACGGCTGATCTGAAACCGTCCGCCTGTGCGGCGACGTGCGCTTCTATCCTGAACGTCCCATGTCGAACATCACCATCTCGCTTCCCGACGGTTCAAGCCGAGAGCTGCCTGGAGGGTCGACAGCGCTCGACCTCGCAGCATCCATCGGGTCCGGTCTGCGCAAGGCAGCCGTCGCTGCAAGCATCGACGGCGTCGAAGCCGACCTGACCGTCCCGCTCGTCGACGGCAACGTCGTGGCGCTGATCACCAACGACACCGACGCCGGACGGCACGTGCTGCGTCACTCGACGGCACACGTACTGGCCCAAGCGGTGACGCAGCTGTATCCCGGCGCCAAGTTCACGATTGGCCCTGCCATCGAGAACGGCTTCTACTACGACTTCGACTTGCCTGACGGCAAGACCTTCACCGATGACGACCTGGGAGTCATCGAGAAACAAATGAAGGAGATCGTTAAGCAGAACCAGCCATTCACGCGTTCGGAACACTCGATGGCCGAAGCAAAGGAACTGTTTGCAGATCAGCCGTACAAAGTCGAGATCATCGAGCGCGTCGAGTCAGCAGACGCAGATGCAGAAGATGCAGGCGAAGTGTCCGGCGATGGGATCATCAGCGCCTACCGCAACACCGACGAATTCATCGACATGTGTGTCGGCCCGCACGTGCCGAGCACGGGCAAGCTTGCATTCTTCAAGTTGCAGCGCGTCTCGGGCTCGTACTGGCGTGGCAACGAGAAGGGTCCACAACTCCAACGTGTCTACGGCACAGCCTGGGAAAGCAAGCAGGCGCTCGCAGGGCACCTCCACCAGCTCGAAGAAGCCTTAAAGCGCGACCACCGCAAGCTCGCTGTCGAGCAAGATCTGCTCAGCTTCCCGAGCAAGCTCGGTGGCGGCCTCGCGGTGTGGCACCCGAAGGGTGCAACCATCCGCAAGCTAATGGAGGATTACAGCCGCCAGCGTCACGAGAACGGGGGCTACGAGTTCGTTTACACGCCACACCTCGCCAACGCGAACCTGTTCGAGACATCCGGTCACCTCGACTTCTACGCCGACGGCATGTACCCGCCGATGGAGATGGACAACGGGACGTACTACCCGAAGCCGATGAACTGCCCGATGCACTGTCTCATCTTCGACAGCCGTCAGCGCAGCTATCGCGAACTGCCGCTCCGACTGTTCGAACTCGGCACCGTTTATCGCTACGAACGGGCGGGGACATTGCACGGTCTGATGCGGATCCGGGGCTTTACGCAGGACGACAGCCACATCTATTGCACGCAGGAACAACTCGCCGGCGAGGTGGCCGGTTTGCTCGACTTCGTGCTGTCGGTCCTCCGCGCATTTGGTTTTGACGAGTTCACGTTCAATCTGTCCACGCGTGACCCCGAGAAGTCGGTCGGCACCGACGAGATCTGGGAGACGGCGACGACCGCACTGCGTGACGCGCTCGACTCACACGGCCTGGAGTACGCCGTTAAGGAAGGCGACGCAGCGTTCTACGGCCCGAAGATCGACATCGACGTGCGCGACGCAATCGGCCGGTCGTGGCAGCTATCGACCATTCAGGCTGACTTCCAGCTTCCCGAGCGTTTCGACCTTGAATACGTTGGCGCCGACAACAACCGGCACCGGCCGATCATGTTGCACCGTGCGCTCATGGGATCGATCGAACGCTTCTTTGGCGTGCTCGTTGAGCATTACGCTGGGGCCTTCCCCACGTGGCTGGCGCCTGTGCAGGTGCGCGTCCTTCCGGTTGCGACGCCGCACGAGGAGTACGCCCACGAAGTCGTCGACCGACTGCGCTCCGCTGGTGCCCGGGTCGACATGGTCGCCGCGGACGATGGCCTGGGTAAGCGAATTCGTAACGGCAAGGTGGAGAAGCTCCCATACGTGCTGGTGGTCGGTGACGACGACGTCGCCGCGCGCACCGTCGGCGTGAACGTTCGCGCTGATATGCAGAGCGAGGGCGCTCCGGATGTTGAACGTGACGTGCCGCTCGATGACTTCGTCTGCCGTTTTGAGGGCGAGGTCGCCGAAGCCACCGACGCAGCGCTGCAGGCCTGATGCTTGACCGCATTTGGTCGGGTTGGCGGGCTGCGTACGTGACTGACGCGCCCTCCCGTCAGGACGGCCATGATGCCGCAGGGAGTGTCTTCACCCAACTCCTGAATTCGGGAGCGCCAGACGAGGAGACGCACATCGTCTACCGCGGCAAGCTCGTCTTCGCTGTCTTGAACATCCATCCCTACACGTCGGGCCATGTACTGGTCTTGCCGTACCGGGAGGTGGCCGACCTCAACGACCTGACGCCGGACGAGACAACCGAACTCTGGGCCACCGTGAGCGCAACGGTTGATGCGGTCCGCTCCGCGTATGCCCCCGATGGTGCGAATGTGGGGCTCAATCTCGGTCGTGCTGCGGGAGGCTCGGTCCCGACGCACCTCCACGTGCACGTCGTGCCTCGTTGGACCGGCGACTCGAACTTCATGTCGTCGATCGCCAACGCTCAGACTCTTCCCGAAGCCCTCGAAGTGTCGGCTGGTCGCCTTCGAGCAGCATTCGGCCGACATCTGCCGGCTGATGCGTAGGCTGACGTGGTGACGACCGACGATCAGATCGACGAACTTCCCGACGACCTCAATCCCGCAGGATTTGTCGGCGCCTACCTCTTTCCCGACAACAGTCGTCGGCGCTGGCCCGGAGTCATGTACCTCGGATTCGCTGCCATCATCGCGGCGGTCTACTTCCTCGCCAATGACGCGGCAGTGGTCAACGCTGGTTGGCTGGTCGCAGCGGTCGTGCTCGCTGCGGTTGGACTGTTCTCGATCAGCTCCGGCTGGCGGATGACAGTCGATGAAAAAGAAGCACTGGTCGCAGCCCAGGGCGCTGTCGGGTTTGCCGTCGGCCATGCCTCAGCGCAGCAGGTCTGGCGAGGACTCCGCAGCCGCCCCACCTGGCGGGTGCTCTGCTACTCAGCCGAGGAACCGCCGGCGCAGCGTGGTCTGGTGCTCGTCGACGCAGTCGATGGTCGCATCCTTGAACACCTCGTCGAGATCAACGACGAGGCTGACCTCGAGTCGGCTGCCGGTTAGAGTCGGCAGAACATGTTTGACGGCACATTCAGAAAGCCAGTCGACAGGGCGGTCAAGCCGATCGGCGCGTTTCTGCGTAAAACGAAACTGACCCCTGATCACCTTACGATTCTTGGTCTCCTCGTCGGCGTTGGCGCCGCTGTGGCCATCGGTTTCGGCCGCCTGTGGTTGGGTTTGGCCCTCGTGATCTTGGCGGGGTTGCCCGATCTCCTCGATGGTGCGCTTGCCAAGGCAACAGGAACCTCCAGCCAGCGCGGCGCCTTTTTCGATTCGACCGTTGACCGAGTCACCGACTCGCTGCTCCTCGGGGGCATCGGCTGGCACTTTGCCTTGACCGAAGACCCTCGTCTGGTGCTGCTGCCCTTCGCCGTTGCCTCGACGTCGTCGATTATCAGCTACCAGCGGGCCAAGGCAGAGTCACTCGGCATCGATGCCAAGGGCGGCCTGATGGAACGCGCCGAGCGGATCATCGCGATCTGTATCGGACTGGCGTTCAACGTCTTACTCATTCCGATTCTGTGGTTGATGCTTGTGCTCACGGCCATCACCGCAGTGCAGCGATTCGCCAAGGTATGGAACGCCGCAGACGTTGCGCCTGTTACCGCAGCGAAGATCGAGATGCGTCGATCGCGACGGCAAAGCCGCCGAGTGGCACGCACTGAGCGGCGGCGCACACACGTGCCGCGCCGAAAGCAGTGACTCCCCAAGAATTGCAGCAGCAGTTCATCAGCCAGTTCACCACGAACGGCTACAAACTCGGAGCGTTGGCCGCCAGGCTGATTCCCGGGCCCCTCGCCATGGGATTCGCGACCCCGGCCGGTGCGGGGGCGAACCTTGCTAGCCCGGAACGCCGGGCGATCATCGAACGACACCTGCAGCGGGTCGATCCCACACTGCGCGGCCTGCGGCTGCGGAGGGCGGTGCAGGAGGCATTCGACTCCTATGCGCGCTACTGGATCGAAAGCTTTCGGCTCCCCACGATGTCCAAGCGCGCTGTTGCGGCATCATTCCGAGAGGACGGCTATCGGCACCTGACCGAAGCACTCGCCGCCGGCAACGGCGCCATCATTGCCCTACCCCACCTGGGAGGCTGGGAGTGGGCCGGTCGGTGGATCGCGGACCAGGGCCATCCCATCACGGTCATCGTCGAGCAGATCGAGCCTCCGGAACTGTTCGAGTGGTTCGTGGACCTGCGGTCGAAGCTGGGCATGACCGTCGTGCCGCTCGGTCCCAAAGCCGGCACCGCAGTGATTGCGGCGCTCAGGGCCAACCATGTGGTGTGCTTGCTGTCCGATCGCGACATTCAGGGCGGCGGCCCCACAGTGGAGTTCTTCGGGGAAACCACAACGCTGCCCGGAGGTGCGGCCACCGTGGCGCTGCGCACGGGGGCTCCGATTCTGCCGACGGGCGTGTACTTCACCGACCGATTCGACGGCCATCTCGGCTACGTCCGTCCCCCGATTCCAGTCGAGCGTCAGGCGAAGCGGCTGCGTGACGATGTGCAACGCGTCACGCAACTGATCGCCGCTGAGCTCGAAGTGTTGATCCGGCGAGCACCGTCGCAGTGGCACCTGTTCCAACCAAACTGGCCAAGCGACCCCGGCTACGGCGAATCGATCCGTGCTGATACCTGAGTGCGGTGTCCACCGCGACACCTGGGCAGAGGTTCAGGCTTGGACTTCCGCGCAGATCAGCTAGACATATCTCGGTGAACCGACCGCTACGCGTTGGGCTGGTGTGCCCATACAGCTTGACCATCCCGGGCGGGGTCCAAATGCAAGTGCTGGCATTGGCACACGAACTTCGCGCTCGCGGGCATGAAGCGCGAGTGCTCGGCCCCTGTGACGGCCCTCCGCCAGAGAGCTTCGTGACACCGCTCGGCAATTCCCTGCCGCTATCTGCGAATGGTTCGATCGCCCCGCTTGCACCCGACCCGTCTGCAGCGTTCCGTACGATTCAGGTGCTCAACGACGAAGCATTTGACGTGCTCCACGTGCACGAACCGTTGGCACCCGGGCCGACGCTGACAACGATCTTGACGCGGCCGGCGCCGATCGTCGCAACGTTCCACGCGGCCGGACAGTCGACGAGCTACCGGGTGTTCAAGGGTCCGCTAAGTCGCATCATCAAGCGGATCGATCACAAGGTCGTCGTTTCAAAAGATGCTCTGGCCCTTGCCCGATCTCACCTCGGCGGGGACTACGAAGTGTTGTTTAACGGTGTCGATATCGGCCAGATTCAAGCGGTCGACCCGATGGTGACGGACCGGCCGACAATCTTTTTTTGCGGGCGCCATGAAGACCGCAAAGGGCTCAGCGTCTTGATCGATGCGTTCGAGCAAATGCCCGCCGATGTCGATCTCTGGATTGGCAGCGACGGTCCTGACACGGCAGCACTGCAGCGACGGACGTCCGGTGACCAGCGAATCCACTGGCTCGGCCGTATCACTGAGAAGGACAAATTCGCTCGGCTGCGCGGCGCAGATATTTTTTGTGCTCCTTCATTGGGGGGAGAGTCGTTCGGAGTCGTGCTGATCGAAGCGATGGCCGCTGAGACCACCGTGGTAGCCAGCGCGCTCGACGGTTATCGCAACGTTGCCACCGACAACGTCGATTCGATCCTGACACCTCCGGGATCGGTTGATGCGCTCGCTGGCGCACTGCGTCGTGCGCTCGACGACTACGAACTGTCAGCCCGGCTCCGCTCCGCAGGAGCATTGCGAGCCACGGACTTCGCAATGTCGACGCTGGCGGACCGGTACGTGGAGATCTACCGGGAACTGATTTTCGACTCCACCCGCTGATCTTGCCGGGGTCGTACACTGGCCCGATGATCGTCCTTCTCCTTGTCATCGTCGTGGTGGTTGTCGTCGTGGCAATCATCATCGGCGCCTACAACGGCTTGATTCGTCGCCGAAACCAGATCGAGAATGCTTGGTCCCAGATCGACGTACAGCTCAAGCGGCGCCTTGATCTCATCCCCAATCTGGTTGAAACCGTCAAGGGCTATGCCGCCCATGAGCGCGAGACGCTCGAAGCCGTCATCAATGCTCGCAATGCCGCCATCCAGGCGCCCGACACGCCGGCGGGACAAGCCGGCGCCAACAACATGCTCGAAGGTGCGCTCGGCAAGCTGTTTGCACTGGGTGAGGCGTACCCCGACCTCAAGGCGAACCAGAACTTCTTGCAGTTGCAGGAAGAACTGACCGCAACCGAGGGTCGGGTGGCGTACTCGCGCCAGTTCTACAACGACAGTGTGCTTGATTACAACAACAAGCTTGAGCAGTTCCCGACCGTTCTGTTCGCAAAGGCAATGAAGTTTGAACGCCGCGAGTACTTCCAAGCTGAAGAAGCAGCTCGCACCTCACCGAGTGTCGAATTCTGATTCATCTCCATGTTTGAACTGATCAGATCGAACAAACGCCGGAGTCTCGCGCTCGTTGCCGGTTTCATGGTTGTCGTCGCCCTCGTCGGGGCCGCCATCGGCCTCGTCGTTGGCAGTGGCATTCTTTTTACGCTCATCGCTCTCGTGATCAGTGGTGTAGTCGCACTTGCGTCCTACTGGAAGGCAGACAAGATCGCGTTGCGCATGAGTCGTGCCCACCCAGCGTCAGCGGTTGAATATCAGCGCCTCCACAACCTGGTCGAGGGCCTCTGTATCGCTGCGGGACTTCCCAAGCCCGGTGTCTACATCATTGAAGACCCTGCACCGAATGCCTTTGCAACCGGACGCAATCCCGAGCATGCGGCCATCGCCGTGACGACTGGTCTGCTGGAAAAGCTGAACCGCGTCGAACTCGAAGGTGTGGTCGCGCACGAGTTGGGCCACATCAAGAACTACGACATCCTGGTGTCGACGCTCGCGGTCACCATGGTGGGCACGGTTGCGCTGCTCGCTGACGGTGCGATTCGGTTGATGTGGTGGAACGGCGGACGCGTGGCGCGTCGCGGCGACCACGACAACGGCAACAACCCGCTTGCCTACGTCGGCTTTGCCCTGCTGATTGTTTCACCGCTCATTGCAAAGGCGATGCAGGCGGCCATCTCGCGTCGCCGCGAGACGCTCGCTGATGTCACGGCTTGCCAACTCACTCGTTACCCGCCGGGGCTGATCTCTGCGCTCGAGAAGCTCCAGGAAGACACTACGGTGACGCACAGCGCGTCGACCGCTACGGCACACTTGTGGATTGAACAGCCCATGAGTGGTGTCGGGGACCAAGGTAAACTGCGCGCCGTCCACCAGTTGTTCAATACCCATCCGCCGCTCGACGAGCGAATCGCACTTCTGAGAGAGCTCTGATGACCATGAGATCCTTCCTGTCTGTCCGGCGCAGCTTGGCGCTCGCCGCCGTCGCAATGGTGGGCGCTGCGGCGTGCTCGGGAGGGTCCGAAGAAGCCGCGATCACTACGCCCGTCGAAACAACGGCGAGCGAGGTGACAACCACGACTGCTGTCGAGGTGACAACCACGACTGCTGTCGAGGCAACGACGACCACCCTTGCCCCGGCCATCATCCGCCAGCCGCTCACAGGTGAGCCGCTGGCGAGTGAGGCGGACTTTGTTGAGCGTCCGGCAATGGCCGTCAAGATCGACAACCATCCCGGTGCGCGCCGCAACCACTCCGGTTTGGCGGTTGCCGACATCGTCTTCGAAGAAAAGGTCGAAGGGTCGCTGACTCGTTTCGCTGCCGTGCTCCACACCCAGGACGCGGACCCGTTGGGACCCATTCGTTCCGGTCGTGAGCAAGACGTTGCACTGCTCAGTTCGTTCAACGAGCCGTTGTTCGCCTGGAGCGGCGGCAACCCTGGTGTTACAGCCTTGGTTCGGTCGTCGTCGCTGGTCGACATCGGCGCTCCGTCGTACCCCGGCAGTTACTACCGTGGTCCCGGATCCGGACCGCACAACTTGTATTCCGATTCCGACTCGCTGTACTCGCTGACGCCGGAGGGCCACCCAGGCGCTCCTCCCGCGCAGTACGGCTACCTCGATGACGGTCAGGTCTTCGCCGGAGCGCCCGGTCGCAATGTGTCGTTCTCGATCGGCAGTATTGACATCGAGTGGACGTGGAACGACGAAGAACAGCGTTACGAGCGGTCTCAGGAGGGTGAAGCGCACGTCGACAAGACCTACGGCCGGATTGGAGCGGAGAACGTCGTGCTCCTCGGCGTCGACTACCGTCAGAGCTCCATCGATAAGAATGCCCCTGAGGCGATCACGGTCGGTTCGGGCCTCGTGTCGGTCTTCAGTAATGGTGAGTATCTCTCGGGCACCTGGGAACGTGAGTTGGCAACCTCCCCGTTCACGTTGACTGTCGGCGGCGAGCAGGTCATCCAACTGACTCCTGGGCAGACCTGGGTCGAGTTGGTCGAGGTCAGCACGCCAGGCGAAGTACCAGCCTTCGAAGTTTCCTGACAAACGATCGGGCGGGTTCGGTCCAGCGAAAGTAGCCTGTGGTCATGATCGCTGAGAGCACCGGAACGTTCCCCGTCAAGCGGGGGTTGGCCGAGATGATGAAGGGCGGCGTCATTATGGACGTCGTCAATCCTGAGCAAGCCAAGATCGCAGAAGACGCCGGTGCCGTTGCCGTGATGGCATTGGAGCGCGTCCCGGCTGATATTCGGGTCGACGGTGGCGTTGCCCGTATGAGCGACCCTGAGATGATCGACGGAATCCAAGCCGTGTGTTCGATTCCCGTCATGGCAAAGGTGCGCATTGGTCACTTCGTCGAAGCGCAAATCATCCAATCGCTGGGTGTCGACTTTATCGACGAGTCCGAAGTGCTGACTCCCGCCGACGAGGCGTACCACATCGACAAGATGGCATTCGACGTGCCGTTCGTATGCGGCGCGACCAACCTCGGTGAAGCGCTTCGGCGTATCTCCGAAGGCGCTGCGATGATCCGTTCGAAGGGTGAAGCTGGCACGGGCAACGTGGTCGAAGCGGTCCGCCACCTCCGGTCAATCCTCGGTGACATCAAGCGCATGACGCAGGCAGACGAAGCTGAGTTGTTCGGCTGGGCCAAAGACCTGCAGGCCCCGCTGCCACTCGTGCAGGAGATCGCACAGACCGGCAAGCTGCCAGTCCCGCTGTTCTGCGCCGGGGGTCTCGCGACGCCGGCCGACGCAGCACTCGCCATGCAACTCGGTGCCGACGCCGTCTTCGTCGGGTCAGGCATCTTCAAGTCCGATGATCCGTCGCCGCGCGCCAAGGCGATCGTCGAGGCAACGACGCACTACCAAGACGCCGACATCCTCGCCAAGGTCAGCCGGGGCCTTGGTGCCCCGATGACAGGCATCGGCATGGACGAAATCAGCGTCAAGTACGCCGACCGCGGTTGGTGAATCGATCCGCTGAGGCTTCCGGCCCGGTCGTCGGGGTGCTCGCACTGCAAGGTGCGTTCTCCACCCATCTTGAGCGTCTCGCAGCGCTTGGCGTCGATGCACGCCTGGTCAAGCAGCCCGAGCATCTTGATGGTGTTGACGCACTTATTTTGCCGGGCGGTGAAAGCACGACGATGTCGATGCTGCTCGACACGAGCGGTCTCAGAGATCCGCTCAGCGACTTGCTCGGCGACGGGATGCCGGTCTTTGGCACGTGTGCCGGGATGATCCTGTGCGCCTCGAACGTGCTCGACGGTCGACCAGATCAGCATGGCTTCGACCTGATTGACATCACGGTACGCCGCAACGGGTATGGCCGGCAGCTCGACAGCTTCGAAACCGACCTCGACATTGTGGGGCTCGACACGCCGTTCCACGCGGTGTTTATCCGGGCGCCGCAAGTCGAGCGTGTCGGCGTTGCCGTCGAGGTCCTCGCCGAGCACGACGGCATTCCTGTTCTCGTTCGGGACGGAACCTGTACGGTGGCAGCGTTCCACCCGGAATTGACTCACGACGCCCGACTCCACGAATTGTTCGTCGCTCAACTCACCGGAAACTGAAAACAAAGGGATCTTCGTATGTCCGGCCATTCCAAATGGGCAACAATCAAGCACAAGAAGGGCGCCACCGACGCGAAGCGCGGCAAGCTCTTCGCGAAACTCGCCCGCCAGATCGAAGTTGCCGCCAAAGGCGGTGGCGACGTCGACATGAACCCGACACTGCGAACGGCCGTCCAAAAAGCCAAGTCGGCGCAGATGACCAACGAAGCAATCGATCGTGCGGTCAAACGGGGGAGCGGCAACGCCGAAGGCGATGCCTACGAGAGCATCATGTATGAGGGGTACGCCCCAGGTGGAGCGGCCCTGATGATCGACGTGCTCACCGACAACCGCAATCGGTCCGGCGCCGACATCCGTCAGATCTTCAGCAAGCTCGGTGGGTCGATGGCCGAGCCGGGAGCAGTGGGGTGGCAGTTCGCCCGCAAGGGCGTCATCATGGTCGACGCAAGCGCCGACGAAGACGAGTTGATGATGGCTGCACTCGAAGCAGGCGCCGAGGACATGGTTCAGGTGGGCGAGGCCTTCCAGGTCACGTCGGACCCGTCGCCGGTGTACGACATCAAGACGGCGCTCGAGACTGGCGGATTCACAGTGCAATCAGCGGACTCGCCGATGATGGCCGAGAACCTCGTTCCGGTCACCGACGTGAAAGATGCCAAAGCGATCCTCCGTATCCTGGAGGCGCTTGAAGACAACGATGACGTGCAAGACGTCTTTTCGAACTTCGACATGAGCGACGACCTGATGGAAGCGGCAGCCGAGTGAGCCTCTCGGTCGGCGAAGCCGCTCCCGACTTCGATCTGCCCGGTACAGGAGGACGCAGCTACACCTTGGCCGAGTTTGCGGGCAAGTCGGTCGTGCTCGTGTTTTACCCGGGCGACGACACGCCGGTCTGCACAAAGCAGCTGAACAGCTACAACGACGGCCTCGAGCAGTTCGCTAACCTCGATGCGCAGGTCCTGGCGATTTCGGCGCAGGACGTGACCAGCCACGAAGGTTTTGCAGGCAAGCACGGCTTCGCATTTCCACTCCTCGCAGATGTCGACAAGTCAGTCGCTGGCACGTACGGGACGTTGGGGCCGCTCGGCTTTCCTCGCCGCAGCGTGTTCATCATCGATGGCGACGGCATTGTCCGGTACGCCCATCGGGCCATCGCCGGGCTGACATACCGCCCGGTGAGTGAATTGGTCGACGAGTTGGAGAAGCTCCCCTCCTGACCACCCGATCGAGTACGCTACGAACCTATGTTCGCCAACAGTGTTGACGCCACCTCCGGGGTGACCACTCGAGTGTTGGGCATCGACCCTGGGCTCACCCGATGTGGCTTCGCGGTGATTGACGGTCGAGGTCCCGGGTCGGCGACGGCGGTGTCGATGGGTGTGATCCGCACACCGAAGACGGATCCGTTACCGCAGCGACTCGGCGCATTGAGGACCGAGTTCACGGCACTGATCGCCGAATTCAAGCCCGACGCTGTCGCTGTCGAGCAGGTGTTCTTCCAGGTCAATGTGCGCACAGCCATGAGCGTCGGCCAAGCGAGCGGCCTCGCGCTCGCCGAAGCGGCGCTGGCAGGGTGTGAAGTCATCCAATACACCCCCAACCAGGTCAAAGACGCCGTCGCCGGGTGGGGCGGAGCTGGCAAGGAACAGGTGCAGAAGATGGTGCAGGCTCGTCTGAAGCTGACCACGTTGCCTCGGCCAGCCGATGCCGCCGATGCCGCCGCATTGGCACTTTGTCATCTCGCCATGTCGCCGATCGGGCGTCGTCTTCGTCAGGCGGCAAGCTCGTGATCGGGTCGCTCCGCGGCGAGATTCTTGAACGGAACGTCGATGGCACCGTGTTGCTCGAAGTCGCAGGTGTCGGCTACCTCGTCACGGTGTCCCAGCGCGTGATCCCCGAACTTGAGCCGGGTAGTTCCACGTTCCTGCGCATCCACCATCACATTCGCGAAGACGCGCAGACCTTGTTCGGATTCACATCAAACGAAGACAAAGCGACGTTCCAGATTCTGCTCGCGACCCACGGGGTCGGGCCGGCGATGGCCATGTCGGTGCTGGCCACGCACCCGGCCGCTTCGCTGGTCGACATTGTTGCCAACAATGACATCGCCGCGCTGCAGTTGGTGCCCAAGGTGGGCAAGAAGACCGCAGAACGCCTCATCGTCGAGCTGAAGAATAGGTTGTCACTCGACGTGCTCGATGGCGGTGGTCTCGGTGTCGGTGGCGGGAACTCCAGCATTGCCGACGTACGCGAGGCGCTCGCAGGCCTCGGCTACGGAACTGACGAGATCCGTGACGTTTTGCGTGAACTACCGAGCGATGCTGACTCGGCCACACTGTTACGCGACGCGCTCAAGACATTGTCCAAGAACTGATCCAGAACTGAAACGGAGTGCTGCATCATGCGCGATGAATTCCTCGATCCCGGTGTCGGCCACGAGACCAATGTCGGTGAGGTCGAACTCGAAGAAGGCATCCGTCCCCGGGCGCTCGACGAGTTCATTGGCCAGCGCGAGCTCAAAGAGCATCTCGCGATCGTGATGGAGGCAGCTCGGCGCCGCGAACAGCCGGTCGACCACCTGCTGTTCGCCGGTCCGCCCGGACTCGGCAAGACCACGTTGGCCGGCATCGTGGCAACGGAGATGGGCACGCAGTTGCACATCACCTCGGGTCCGGCCCTTGAACGAGCCGGTGACCTCGCAGCAATCCTCACCAAACTCGAAGACCACGACGTGCTGTTCATCGACGAAATCCACCGGCTCAACCGGGCCGTCGAAGAGATCTTGTACCCAGCGATGGAGGACTTCCAGCTCGACATCGTGGTGGGAAAGGGGCCTGCAGCGTCGAGTATTCGGCTCACGATGCCGCCCTTCACGCTCGTCGGCGCCACCACCCGCACGGGCATGATCACCGGTCCGCTTCGTGACCGGTTCGGCCTGGTGGCGCGGCTCGACTACTACGACCATGACGAACTGCAAGCCATCGTCGTGCGAGCGGCCGGGATCTTCGACATTTCGATCGATCCGCTGGGCGCCTTCGAAATTGCGCGACGGTCCCGCGGCACACCGCGGATTGCGAATCGGCTGCTGCGACGTGTGCGCGACTTCGCCGAAGTGCGCGCTGACGGATCGATCACTGCCAAGGTCGCAGAAGAAGGGCTCGCGCTCTTCGGCGTCGACAACCGTGGACTCGACAAGGTCGACCGGGCCCTCCTCGCGGCGCTGTGCAAGCAGTTTCATGGCGGACCTGTCGGCTTGTCGACGTTGGCGATCAGCGTCGGCGAGCAGCCGGAAACGGTCGAGGACGTCTATGAACCGTTCCTCATCACACAGGGAATGATCGCTCGCACTCCCCGGGGTCGAGTCGCGCTCGCTGCGGCCTATGACCACGTCGGCATCACGGCGCCAGCGAAAGTCCAGAACGGCTCACTCTTCGACTGAACCTTTGTCGCTCGCACCTAGCATTGTCCCGCGTGCGGCTCTCCGACTTCGACTACGTCCTCCCGGACGAGCGCATCGCGCAGACCCCGATCGCTCCGCGCGACGCTGCTCGCCTCCTGGTGGCGGGCGACCCCGTCCAGCATCGACACGTCAGCGACCTGCCTGACCTGTTGCAGCCAGGCGACCTGCTGGTGGTCAACGAAACGCGAGTGATTCCCGCCCGCCTCAAGCTCACTCGCTCGACTGGTGGGGCAGCTGAGGTGCTGCTGCTCGAGGCGATCGATCCGGACCGGCGAGTGTGGGAGGCCTTGGTCCGCCCGGGCAAGAAGTTGAAAGTCGGAGAGCGCCTCTTTGCGGACGGTGTGCCTCTCGTCAGCATCGGCGAACGGACACCCGCCGGGGACACCTTCTGGGTGCACTTACTCGGAGATGCCGATCCGCTCACGCTGCTCGATCAGCACGGCCAGATGCCGTTGCCGCCGTACATCACCGCCACACTTGAGAATCCGGATCGGTACCAGACCGTGTTTGCCAACACCCCCGGGAGCGCGGCAGCGCCGACTGCTGGACTGCATTTCACCCCTGAACTGTTCGGGCGACTCGCCGCGCAGGGCATCGATCGCGTCGCCGTTGAACTCATTGTCGGGCTCGACACGTTTCAGCCGATCAGCACTGAGAACCCACTCGATCACCCGATGCACACGGAGCGATATCGGGTGCCGCCCGAAACCATGGAGGCGTGTTTGCAGACTCGCGAGCAGGGCGCGCGCGTGGTCGCTGTGGGTACCACCGCGGTTCGTGCACTCGAGTCTGCGGCGAAGTCCGGTGAGTTGTCCGGACGAACCAGGCTGTTCATCCACGAGGGTTTCGATTGGCAACTCGTCGACGTGCTGATGACGAATTTCCATCTGCCGAAAACGACGTTGCTGATGATGATCGACGCGTTTGCGGGCCCGGACTGGCGCGACCTCTACGCCGAGGCGCTACGCGAGGAGTACCGCTTTCTCTCGTTTGGCGACGCCATGTTGCTCGAGCGGTCTCGGTCGCAAATCCCCTAACCTCTCAGCGTGCACAGGGTCAACCTCCACGTCAGCGCCACGCACGGTGCAGCCCGAACCGGAACTGCCACGACGGCACGCGGAACATATGAGACACCGCTGTTCATGCCTGTCGGTACCCGTGGCGCGATCAAGTATCTGAGCGCTGCAGACTACGACCGGCTTGGTGCCGAAATCGTGCTCGGCAACACGTACCACTTGATGCTGCGACCTGGTGCCGACCTCATCGAGCGGTTCGGTGGACTCGGATCCTTTACCGGTTGGGACGGGGTGACGCTGACTGACTCAGGTGGCTTTCAGGTCTTCTCGCTCGATCCCAAGGTCGACGACGACGGCGTGACGTTCAAGAGCACCTACGACGGCTCGTCACACCGCTTTACGCCCGAAATTGCCGTTGCCGTGCAGCAGCAGTTAGGTGCAGACATCCAAATGGTGCTTGACGTCTGTCCGCCTCTGCCGAGTCCGCCCGAGGTCATCCGCCTCGCGGTCGAGCGAACCCATGCGTGGGCGCAGCGGGCCAAAGCGGCCCATACGCGCCAGGATCAGGCGCTGTTCGGCATTGTGCAGGGCGGCGTCAGTCCGACGATGCGTGCCGAGAGTGCGCAGCGCACCGTCGACATCGGCTTCGATGGCTACGGAATTGGTGGCTTGTCGGTGGGGGAGTCGCGTGACGAAATGCTGCCGGCGCTGGCTGCAGTCATCGAGCACCTTCCAGCCGATCAGCCGCGTTACCTCATGGGGGTCGGCGACCCAGCTTCGCTGATCGAAGCGGTTGCACTCGGAGTGGACCAGTTCGACTGCGTGATGCAGACACGACTTGGTCGGCACGGCACAGCATTGACCTCGACGGGCCGATTTCAAGCGAAGGCCGCCAGGAATGCGGAACTCGACGATCCGCTGGACGAGCTCTGCCCGTGTGAAGTGTGCGCTCGGCACAGCCGGGGTTACATCCGACATCTCCTCCAAGTCGGCGAGCCGACTGCGTCGCGGCTGCTGTCGATTCACAACGTGGCATGGACCTTCGATTTGATGCGCCGGATGCGTGCTGCGATCACCGATGGCTCGTTCGACACGCTGCGGCGCGAGGTGCTCGACGTCTGGGCGTGACCCACGCAGTTGCGGCATGCCCCGTCTCGGGCGTTTGACGCCGGTAGGATCGCACGCCGTTATGCCCTCCACATTTGCGATTTCATTGACCGGCACTCTTTTCGCCAACGCCGACGGCGGTTCAGGCGGTTCAATCCTGTCGTTCCTCTTCCTGCCGCTGATCCTGGCCGCGATGTACTTCCTGATGATCCGGCCGCAACGCAAGCGGATGCGTCAGCAGCAGAACGTGCAGCAATCAATCGAGGTTGGCAATGAGGTAGTGACCACGTCGGGCATTTTCGGCACGATCACCGGTGAAGATGGCCCGAACCGATTCTGGCTTGAAATCGACGATGAGCATGATGTGCAGATCCGCATTGCGCGAGCCGCGATTCAGAACGTCGTCACCCCCGACGATGACGCGGACACAGCTGATGACGCGGATGAGGCGGACGGTACCGATGATGCCGACCAAGCTGATGCTGACCAAGCTGATGACGCGGACACAGCTGGCGACGCAGACACAGCTGGCGACTCGGACGATGGTGATGCTGTCGATGCGGTGTCGAACGACGACACCAGCAACTGATGAAACGTCGCCTCTGGATTTCGCTGATCGGCACGATCGTCGCCGTTGTCGGTGCCTTGGCGTTCAATCTCGCCACCGACAACAAGCCAATTCTCGGTCTTGATCTCCAGGGTGGCCTGTCGGTCATCTTGGCTCCTGAGGAAGGTGCCTCCGAAGCTGATCTGCTGGTCGTTCGTGACCTCGTCCGGTCCTCGCTTGAACGGAGCGGCGTCGCTGAGCCCGACGTGCGCGTGCAGGGTTCCAACATCGTGGTCGACCTGCCCGGGGTGAAGGATAAAGAAGAAGCCTTGCGCAGCGTCAGCGTGTCCGGCATCGTCGAACTCCGGCCTGTGGTCAACTTGTCCGACTGCTCCGCTCCCATCGTTGACCCTGAAATCACTGACGATGTCGAGCCGAATGGATTCCGGCGGACGGCTCCCGAACCCGAGCCGGACGACACTGTGCCGCCGGTGCCCACGCTGTTTGCAAACGGTGCAGAGTTCCTGCCGACACTTGACGGCGGCGCGGTGTGTGTCGGCCCGGCGCAGGCCAGCGGTGAAGTGTTCAAACGTGACAGCGCCTCGGTGGCGCTTGGTCAAGTGGGTGGATTCAGTGTCAACGTCGAGCTGCGTAGCGACGGCGAAGCGGCGTGGAACTCTTTGGCGACGCAGTGCTTCAATCAGCTCCCGACTTGCCCGTCGACCGGAATTGACGCGAACGGCGCGTCGCGTCCCGGTCAGATTGCGATCGTGCTCGATGGCGTGGTGCAATCGGCCCCTGTGGTCAATACGCCGGTCTTCGACGGAAATGTTTCGATCACCGGCAGTTTCAGTCAAGAAGAAGCCGAACAGCTCGCCGACGTGCTCAACCGTGGAGCGTTCCCGGTCCAGGTCACGCCGCAGGAGACCCGCACCGTTTCAGCTTCCGCTGGTGGCGACTCGCTGAACGCCGCAATCATCTCCGGGCTCATTGGTCTCGCACTGGTGCTCATTTTCCTCGTCTTGTACTACCGTCTGCTTGCGCTGGTGATCATCGGTGGTCTCATCATTTGGGGCATGACCGTCTACAGCGCTGCGGCATTTGTGTCGGGAGCGACGAACTACGCACTCAGCCTCGCTGGTATCACCGGCATCATCGTTGCCATCGGTGTCACGGTTGACAGTTACGTGGTGTTCTTCGAGCGCATGAAAGACGAAATTCGCAACGGGCGGACGCTGCGCAACGCTGCACCGCGCAGTTTCAACAGCACGTGGCGCACCATTTGGTCCGCAGATCTCGTCTCGGTAATTGGCGCCGTTATCTTGTTCTCCCTCAGCGTTGGGTCCGTGCGTGGTTTCGCGCTCTACCTCGGCATCACGACGCTCTGCGACCTCTTCGTGTGTTTCTTCTTCACCCGGCCGGCGGTGCTCCTCCTGGCGAGAAGCAAGTTCATGGTCGGCAAACGCGCCTTCGGGCTGGAGGTGGCAGCGTCATGAGTCGCGGGGACCACATCGCATCCACCGGCCTCGGCCGGCTCTTCCGTGGACAGACTGCGGTCGACTTCTACGGCAAGCGCCGTATTGGACTGATCGTGGCCATCGTGGTCATTGTCGTCACGCTTCTGTCGCTGTTTACCAGAGGTCTCAACCTCGGACTCGATTTCGAAGGTGGCGATGCCTGGGACGTTCCTGCAAGCGAGACCTTCACGACCGATGACGCAGCGGACGTGCTCGAAGAAAACGGTGTTTCAACGACCGGCGCGCGCATCCAGCGTCGCTCGGGCGAGACGACCGATGTCGTCACGATCCAAATCGAAGAGGTCAGCCGCGACGTTGCCTTGGACCTGACCAACGGTTTTGCAGAGCGAGCCGGTGTCGACGCCGAAGAGATCAGCTTCTCGTTCACCAGTTCGACCTGGGGCGGCGAGATTACCGAGAAGGCCGTTCGGGCGCTCGTGATCTTCTTGATCATCGTCTCGATCTTCATTTCGATCCGATTTGAGTACCGCATGGCGGTGGCAGCCCTTGCCGCCATGGTCCATGACGTCATTGTGGTGGTCGGGGTGTACTCGGTGTTCGGTTTTGAGGTGACCCCTGCGACGGTCATCGCCTTCCTCACGATTCTCGGCTATTCGCTGTACGACACGATCGTCGTCTTCGACCGAGTGCAGGAGAACGAGGGCAAGTACGCGGGCGTTCGGATGCCGTACGAGGACATCGTCAACATCTCGATGAACCAAGTGCTGATGCGCTCAATCAACACCAGCATCTCATCGATCCTTCCCGTCATCTCGCTGCTACTGATCGGCTCCGGTCTGCTCGGTGCCGTGACGCTGCGCGAGTTTGCGCTGGCTCTGCTGGTTGGCATGATCTCGGGGATCTACTCCTCGATCTTCGTGGCCACACCACTGCTTGCAGCCCTGAAGGCGAATGTCGGGCGGAAAGCCCGTCGTGAGCGCCTGACCGGCGACAACTTGCGCGCTGCAGTCATCGGATCCGGGGTCACCGGGCGCGTGGCAGCAGCACCGACCGCTGCGGGGGGCGACAACGACGATGGCGGCGATGAGCATGACGACGACGCCAAGACCGCAGCCATCCTCGAACCGGCGGGCAAGTTGCTCACCCATCCGCCGCGACCGCGCAAGAAGAAGCGCCGCTGACCGACTCGGCAGATAACCTCGGCGCATGACAGCTGATCACGGCGCACTTCGCAGCTTTGTCCGCGACATCGCCGACTATCCCGTTGCTGGGGTCACGTTCCGCGACATCACCCCCTTGCTGGGCGACTCGGCGGCACTGGCTCAAGCGGTCGACGCCATGGTCGAGCAGTTTGCAGGCGTACCGATCGATCGGGTTGTCGGTGTCGAAGCCAGAGGGTTCATCTTCGGTGCGGCGGTTGCCTATCGGGCAGGTGCTGGATTCGTACCGGTCCGCAAAGCCGGCAAGCTGCCGTGGGCGGTGGTCCGTGAGGAATACAACCTCGAGTACGGGTCCGACAAGCTTGAGATCCACCGCGACGCGATCCATCCCGGCGAACGCATCCTGATCGTTGACGACGTTCTCGCCACCGGTGGCACGGCTGCCGCAACCGCCAAGCTCGTTGAAACCCTCGGCGGCGTGGTGGCTGGTCTGGCATTCTTGCTTGAGATCGACGACCTTGGAGGTCGAGCCAAACTCGGTGAACGGACCGCGCAGGCGTTGCTCCACTACTGATCATGGGGACGGTCGACCGAGTCTTACCCTGGAGACGGACGCCGACCACACCAACCGCGTCTGAGCTGGGTCCGCTCCTTGCCGCGTACCGGCGCCGCCACCCTCGAGCATCGACGACCACGATCAATCGGGCGTACCGGGTTGCTGCGGCTGCGCACGGGTCGCAACGCCGCGGTTCCGGCGAGAGTTACATCAACCACCCGCTGGCTGTGGCGTACATCGTCGCCGACATCGGGCTCGACGAAGTGTCCGTCGTTGCGGCACTGCTCCATGACGCGGTCGAAGACACAGAGATCACCGTGGCGGATGTGCAGCGCGACTTCGGCGACGAGGTTGCGGCCATCGTCGACGGGGTCACGAAGCTCGAGCGCATTCGGTTCGACAGTCGCGAGGAGCAGCAGGCGGCGACGATGCGCAAGATGCTTGTCGCCATGGCGAAAGATCTGCGCGTGCTGGTGATCAAGCTCGCCGACCGCTTGCACAACATGCGAACGATTGCCGCGATGCCGCTCGAGAAGCAGCAGCAAAAGGCACAGGAAACGCTTGACATCTATGCCCCGCTGGCGCACCGCCTCGGGATGCAGGAGATGAAGCAGCAGCTCGAGGATCTGTCGTTCTCAGCGCTGCATCCGAAACGGTTTGCTGAGCTCGACCATCTCGTCAGCAGTCGAACGCCCGAGCGCGACATGTACCTCGCCAAGTCGGTGGCCGAGGTTCGGTCTCGGCTGGGCGAACTGGATATTGATGCCGAAGTCACCGGTCGAGGCAAACACCTGTGGAGCATCTACGAAAAGATGGTGGTGAAGAGCCGCGAGTTCGACGAGATCTTCGACCTCGTTGCGATTCGGGTCATCGTGCCGTCGATGAAGGATTGTTATGCCGCGCTCGGCTGCATCCACGGGCGTTGGCGACCCATCGTCGGTCGGTTCAAAGATTACATCGCGATGCCGAAGTTCAACCTGTACCAAAGCCTGCACACCACGGTCATTGGGCCCGCCGGCAAACCGATCGAAGTGCAGATTCGGACCCGGGAAATGCATCAGCGTGCCGAATGGGGTGTCGCTGCACATTGGGCATACAAGGACGGCACCGGCGGCACGCGAGATATTGATTGGCTCAACCGCATCATCGACTGGCAGGAGGAAGTCTCCGATCCGGCTCAGTTCATGGAGAGCCTGAAGACAGATCTTGAGCAGGACGAGGTATTCGTCTTCACGCCGAAGGGCCGGGTCATCACGTTGCCGGTCGGTTCCACCACTGTCGATTTCGCCTATGCGGTGCACACCGAAGTTGGCCATGCCTGTATCGGCAGCAAGATCAACGGCAGGCTGGTCCCGCTCGATCACACCGTGCAGAGCGGTGACAACGTCGAGATCTTCACCTCGAAGGTCGAAACAGCGGGTCCGTCGCAGGACTGGTTGGCCTTCGTGGTGTCCCCGCGGGCACGGAACAAGATCCGCCAGTGGTTCAGCCGGGAGCGTCGTCTCGACACGATCGAGGCGGGACGCGATGACCTCAGTGACCGTCTCCGGCGTGAAGGTCTGCCGGTGCAGCGGATCTGGAAGTCACCGCAGCTCGAGGCGGTGGTCGCCGAGTTGAGCTACGTCGATCTCGACGCGATGCTGCAGGCCATCGGCGAGCACCACGTGTCGGCGCAGAGCGTGGCGCAGAAGATCGCCCGCGGGTTCCGTACCGGCGAGGAAGACGAGCAACTGCCGTCAACGGTTGACACTCCGCGGCGCGAACAGCGCGACGACGGGGCCACCACGGTGGGCGTCCACGTCGAGGGCCTCGACGACGTCATGGTGCGACTCGCCAGCTGTTGCACCCCGGTGCCGGGTGACGACATCATTGGCTTCGTCACCCGCGGTCGTGGTGTGAGCGTGCATCGAAGCGATTGCGCCAATGCCGTGTCGCTGATGGCCGAGCAAGCCACGCGACTCATCGACGTGGAGTGGGGCGGAGAAGAGCAGTCCAACGCGACCTTCATCGCCGGCGTCGAGGTCGTCGCATTCGATCGTTCACGACTCCTGATGGACGTCGCTGTGGCACTGTCAGAACACAAGATCAACATCGTGTCGTCGCAAACGGTGACGGGCACCGACCGTGTCGCCAAGATGCAGTTCCAGTTCGAGCTGTTCAATTTGGATCAGCTGGACTCGGTGCTGCAGACGATCAAGGGCATCGACTCGGTCTACGACGCCTATCGGTTGAATCCTGGCAGCGCTGCTGCTGCCGCTGTGGCCGGCTGACGAAACCGTCCCGCTGCCCGGTGGACCTCGCCGGTAGCCTGACGGGCCGTGCCCGAGTTCCAAACCAGTCCCGGCATGCGGGACATCCTGCCGCCCGAGAGCGGCCGTTGGCGCCGGTTCACGGCTGTCTTCGCTGATGTCGTCGAGGCTGCCGGGTATCAGCAACTGATCCCGCCGCTGCTTGAAGACCTTGGTGTCTTCACGCGAATCGGTGATGCCACCGATGTGGTCACCAAAGAGATGTACGACTTCGTCGACAAGGGCAAGCGGCGTGTGGCGCTCCGCCCTGAGCAGACGGCCAGCGTGTGCCGATCGTTCGCTCAACATCGGCCGACCGTGCCCTGGAAGGTCTTCTACTCGGGACCTAATTTCCGCTACGAGAAGCCCCAGCGCGGGCGTTACCGCCAGTTCGATCAAGTGGGCATCGAAGTGCTCGGTGTGGACGACCCGATGCTCGATGTGGAAGTCATTGCGCTGGGTTGGGAGTTCTACCGTGCACTTGGGCTCCGTCAGGTGACGTTGCAGCTGAACAGTCTCGGCGAGCCCGACGATCGAGCGCGCTATGTCGAGGCGCTGCGCACGCACTTCGAGGCAGCGGGTGAACAGTTGAGCGAACAGAGCCGCAACACGCTGGCGAAGAACCCGCTGCGCGTCCTCGATTCGAAGCGGGAGCCTGATCAAACGTTCATTGAATCAGCGCCCCAGATCGCCGACTTCTATAGCGATGAGGCTGCTGCTCACTTCGACGCCGTGCAAGTTGGCCTTCGTGCGCTCGACATTCCTTTTGTCGTCGAGCCGAAGCTCGTGCGGGGCTTGGACTACTACCGCCGAACGATTTTCGAATTCCTGGGCGGCACCCTTGATTCAGCCCAAAATGCCCTGGGTGGCGGCGGTCGCTACGACGGTCTCGTCGAGGCGCTCGGTGGCCCGGCGACTCCCGGTATCGGGTTCGCCCTCGGCGTCGACCGGACGCTCATCGCGTGCGATGACGAGGGCTGCTTTGACGCTGAGGCGCCGCAGCTCGTCGCATTCGTCGTCGATGTGGTCGGCGGCCTCGAAGCGGCCGTACTCACCACCGATCTACGCGCAGCAGGCCTGTCGGCCGATCGTGGCTACGACAACCGCAGCATGAAAGCCCAGATGAAGCTCGCCAACCGCAGCGGAGCATCGTTTGCGGTCATCGTCGGCGAGCAAGAGCACGCCGACGGCACCGTCGTGATCAAGCCGATGCATGGCGGAGATCAAGTCACCATTCCCCGATCCGAGCTCATCGCTCATCTCTCAGAAACCACGAACTCATGACTGAATCGACACCGACCACCCAATCCACCTCGATGCGCACCCACCTGTGCGGAGCCCTCCGCGACGCCGACGTCGGCAGCACGGTGAGCGTGTGCGGCTGGGTCGGTCGTCGCCGCGAGCACGGTGAACACCTTGCCTTCGTTGACTTGCGTGATCACTCAGGCATCGTGCAATGCGTCATCAACGACGACGTCGACGTGCGGAGCGAGTACGTCCTGAGGATCACCGGTACGGTTCGTGAGCGGCCCGAGGGCACCATCAACGATGCGCTCCCGACCGGCCGGGTCGAGATTGGCGACTGCGAGGTGGAGATCTTGCGCAGCGCCACGCCGCCGCCGTTCCCTATCGATGCTCGCGCCGACGACGTCGACGAGAACATCCGGCTCAAGCACCGCTACCTCGACCTGCGTCGCGAGCGGATGCAGAAGAACCTGCGTCTGCGCTCCAAGATCAACGCCGCGGTTCGTCACGCCATGGAGATCCAAGACTTCGTCGAGGTCGAGACCCCGATGTTGGTCCCGTCGACACCCGAGGGCGCCCGTGAATTCCTCGTGCCGTCGCGCAAGGAGCCCGGCTCGTTCTACGCGCTGCCGCAGTCTCCGCAGCTCTTCAAACAGCTCCTCATGGTGGCCGGAGTCGACCGCTACTACCAGATGGCGCGATGCCTCCGTGACGAAGACCTGCGCGCTGATCGCCAGTACGAGTTCATGCAGCTCGACATGGAAATGAGCTTCGTCAACCAGGACGACGTCCTCGATGCAGTGTCTGCAGCGGTGCTTGCTGCCGCCGAGGCAGCGACCGGGGAGCGGCCCGCGCCGATCGAACGGATGACCTGGCACGACGCCATGAACCGCTTCGGCAGCGACAAGCCTGACCTCCGCTTCGGCATGGAACTGCAGGAACTCACCCCTGTCTTTGCTCACACCGAGTTCAAGGCATTCTCCGGTGCGGGTGCCATCAAGGGCATCAAGGTCGATGGCGGGGCATCCGAATACGGCCGCAACCAGCTCGACAAGCTCACCGACAAAGCCAAGTCGGCTGGCGCTAAGGGCCTGGTGTGGCTGAAGTGCACCGACGAAGGTTTTGACTCGCCAGTTGCCAAGTTCCTCTCCGACGACGAAGTGCCTGCTGTCAAGGCAGCGATGGGCGCCGCCACCGGCGACCTGATCCTCATCGTCGCCGACGAATGGGACACCACCTGCCAGGTCCTCGGCATGCTCCGCAATGAGATCGCTCGGCCGCCTGTCCACGAGGGTCCATACCGCTACGTCTGGGTGGTCGAGTTCCCGCTCTTCGTCGGCCGGGACAAGGAGACCGGACAGCCCAAGTCGGGCCACCACCCCTTCACGATGCCGCACCCGGACGACATCGATAAGTTCGAGAGCGATCCGATGTCGGTCCGCTCGATTGCCTACGACCTCGTCCTCAACGGCTGGGAGCTCGGCTCAGGTTCGATCCGAATCCACGAGCCGGAGCTGCAGCGTCAGGTTTTCCAGGCGCTGGGAATCTCTGACGATGAAGCAGAGAAGAAGTTCGGCTTCTTCCTCAACCCGTTCGAATACGGTGCTCCGCCGCACGGCGGCTTCGCGTTCGGTCTTGATCGCCTCGTCGCCATCCTGGCCGGTGAGGAGAACATCCGCGAGATCATCGCCTTCCCCAAGACCCAGAGCGGTGCTGACCCGATGACCAACAGCCCGATCGCCGGGGATCCGAAAGCGATGGCTGAACTGGGGCTGAAGGTCCTGCCACCCACAACCTGAGCCGCCCGTAGGCTGCTCTCGTGAAGTTGAACGGTCAACGGCGCACGGCGATCGTCATCTCAGTTCTCGCACTCCTGCTGGCGATCGGCGCGGCCATTCGACTGAGCGGAGGCGACGATTCCGGCGGTGACGATGCGGTGCTGCCGTCGGTCGAACTGACGGCGGCGGGGGATTTGACCTTGTCGACCGATGATCTCGTTGGGGAACCGCTTGTCATCAACTTCTGGTACTCGGCCTGTCCGCCGTGTGCAAACGAACTGCAGGACTTTGCTGCAGTGCACACGAGTTACGGCGATCGGGTCCGATTTGTTGGAGTGAATGCCATTGACAGCATTGACAAGATGAGCGCGTTCGCTGGCGAGCGCGGCGTCACCTACGAGCTGTATCAGGACCGACTTGCCGAGCTGCAGACCGAGCTGCGCTTGACGTCATTTCCGACGACGTTGTTCGTCGCGGCCGACGGATCGATCGTCGAGCGAACCGGTGTGCTCGACGAGTCACGCCTGGAGACCGAAGTGATCGAATTGCTCGCGGCCGAGAGCTAGTGGTGATGACCGGGGAGGATGTGGCGACGCCGATTCACCCACTGAGTCCAGCGGGTCCAGCCTGGTGACCCAGCGATCATCCACAGCAGCGCCAGGCCGATGACCTCGGTGATGTGGGCGCTCTCGGCGAGCACAGTGCGCCCGCCGTCGACGATGTCGGCCACGGCGCTGACCGAGATCGTCACGATCAGGGCAGCTGCAAATGGCAGAAGGCCGTGGGACCGGTGCGGCTTCCAGGCGACGTAAGCAAAGCCGATGGCGAGCGCGACACCGAAGGCTCCGACATGACGAGCAAGATGGTCGTCGGCGCCGTCGAGGCGTCCACCGACCAACGCGACGGCGTTCTGGGCAAACAGCACAACTGCGACCCAGGCCATTGCCGGCCGCAGCCAGCCTCCACGGCCGAGCACCGCTGGACGGGTTCGTTCGCTGATCGCTCCGACCAGGTTGGGAATCGGATCGGCGGCTCGGAATCGGAGCTGCCGACTCAGAGCACCGTATTGCGCCGTCACGGCCGTGCATGCGGCGCAGCCCATGAGATGTTGCTCGAGCGACGCATGCTCGGCAGCCGTGGTTTCGCCGTCCTCACGCGCTGAGAGCAGTTCGCTTGCAGCCAAACACGTCAGGATCGGCGGGACGGCGGGCGGATCATTGCGAACCATGTCACAGAGGTCGAAGGTCCCGGATGTTTGGTTCCCGACTCGACAGAATGTTGGTGTGGATCGGCTGACGCAGTTGCTGCTCGAAGCGCAGAGTGGGGACCGGCGCGCCTTCGAACAGTTCATCGCCGAGACGCAGGCTGACGTGTGGCGAATGTGTCGCTACCTCGGCGATCTCAGCGACGCTGACGACCTTGCCCAGGAGACCTACGAGCGCGCCGTTGGCTCGCTGCACCGATACCGCCGCGAGGGGCCGGCAAAGGCCTGGCTGCTGACCATTGCACGCCGCGTCTGCGTCGATCACACGCGCCGCCAACAACGTCGGCGGCGGCGCGACAGCCGCGCCGTCGACGACGCATTGCTTGGCGGCGGCCTCGGGTCGGTCATCGCTCCCGATGACGCCGGGCGGTTGACGCTTGACGCTTTGGTCGACGGTCTCGACGAGGACCGGCGAGCTGCTTTCGTCCTCACTCAGGTGTTGGGTTTGCAGTATGCCGAAGCTGCAGATGTGCTCGGTTGCCCGATCGGCACAATTCGCTCGCGGGTGGCCCGCGCCCGGCGTGATTTGGTTGCTTTGGACCGTTGCGACGAATTGCCGGCGACGGGAACCAACGACGCCTCGGCAGCGACCTGAACGGCGTGGAGTTGAGAGCGACGAATACCCGGTTGCGCCAGGTGGCGATGGCCACGATCATCACGTTCGTGCTGGTCGCCTGTGGCGGGTCATCTGATGGCGGCAGCGGCGACACGCTGTCGGGTGCGGTCATCGATCCAGCACCACAGGTTGATCTCGTGAGCCTTCCTTCGCTGAGCAACCCCGGAACTGACATCGACTTCCGTGCTCGACCGAGTGGCGTGCAGGTGGTGTACTTCGGATTCACCAACTGTCCGGACGTCTGCCCGACGACCTTGGCCGACCTGACGATCGCACTGCGCAAGCTCGACCCGTCCGACGCAGATCTGGTCGACGTGGTGATGGTCACGGTCGACCCGGAACGAGACCTCGAGGTGCTCGACACATATGTCACGAGCTTCATTGAGGACGCGGTCGCTGCGGGCACGCTCGACATCGAACAGACCGCCGCCGCCGGCATGCCCTTTGGTGCCAGCTGGGAGGTCCGCACGCTCGACGACGGAACCGTCGAGGTGGATCATTCACCCTTTCTCTACGCCGTCGATGACGCAGGTCGACTCGTCTTGACCTGGCAGTTCGGTGCAACATCAGACGACATGAGCAACGATCTGTCACTTCTGTTGAACCGAAACGAGGTATGACGATGACCGTACGTGCAGCTCTGGTCGGGCTGGCCACCGTCGTGCTTGTCGCCTGTGGCGGGGGTGGAGACAGCTCGAATGTGAGCACCGCTGGCGTGCCTGACCTCGAAGAGAACCTCCCTGGCTTCGGTGCCGTGTTGAGCGCCGACCAAGCCACCTACGAGTACACCATCCCCGTTGGCGCCGGAGATGCACTCGACGCCGGCGAGCCCTTGTCAATTCTGCCCCGTTCGCTCACCACGACGGTTGGCCAGACGATTCGTATCGTCAACGAAGACACACGTGGGCACAGCGTGGGGCCATGGTTTGTGAGCGCTCGAGCAACCCTGCGTCAGGAGTTCACGACTCCCGGTTCCTACGAGGGGCTGTGCACGGTCCATCCGTCGGGTGAATTCGTTCTGCAGGTGTTGCCCCGTTGACGAAGCGCGGCGGGAGGGCCTTCGTTGGGATCCTGGCGGCAATCGTGTTGACGATCATCCCCACCGGGGTCGTCCTGGCTGACCCCGCCGGTCCGACTGACTACCGCAGCGAGATCATTGCTATCGATCCACCGACTCCGGAGATCTCGGTTGCGGTGCTGGGGGGCGACTCGTTCGTCGAACTCACGGTTGATTTGGGCACTGAGGTGGTGGTCATTGGTTATCGCGGTGAGCCATACCTGTGGTTTCAGCCGGATGGCACGGTGTTCGAGAACACCTTGTCGCCGTCCACGTACCTGAACGCGGAGCGTTACGGCACGGACTTTCCCGCCTTCGCCGACCCTGATGCGGAGCCGGAGTGGCGCGAGGTCGGCACAACTGGCCGGTGGTCGTGGCACGACCACCGTGCTCACCTCATGCAACCGGTGCCGCCCTTCGGCACCGAGCCGGGCGATCGCATTCTCGAAAGTGTGCTGCCACTGGTTGTCGACGGAAACGAGGTCGACGTCACGGTGATCAGCACGTGGCAGCCGGAGCCGTCGGCGGTCCCCATCTGGATCGGCGGAGTCGTCGGCCTGCTCGTCGGACTCGCCGGAGTGCTCTTGATCACGCGCGGCGGGCCGATGGCCGCGGCGGTCTTGGTTCCTGCTGCACTCGGCTTCGTTGTGGGTCTGTGGCAGTACGCATCCCTGCCCGCTGAGACCGGCCCGAAGCTCACCTGGTGGCTCCTCCCGCTGCTCGCCGGAGGCGCGGCCCTGTGTGCGTTGATTCCGTTTGTCCGACGGGACCGGACGATCGCCGCAGTGCTCATTGGGCTGGCCGGACTGCTGCTCGCCGGGTGGGGGTGGATGCGGCGCGATGGGCTCACCGCTGCGATCGTGCCGAGCAACGCTCCGAACTGGTTCGACCGCGGGGCAACCGTTGCGGTGCTCATCTCAGGACTGCTGGTGGTGATCCTCGGTGCCCGGGAACTGATCAGATCGTTGCGACGACCTGACAGATGTGACGACAACTCAGCTGATCAATAGTTTCTCTCGCCGGCGCTTCGGAGCGTTCGTTCTGGTCGCAGGCCTCGGGCTTGCAGCGTGCGGCTCCGACGATGCATCTCCGTCGTCGGACGACCCAATTTCGATTGCCGACCCGTGGTCTCGTCAGCCAGCCGAGGGGCAGACCGCAACGGCGGTCTACGGCGTTGTCACCAATGCCGGCGAGGAGGACGTCACTGCGATCGCTGTCTCGACATCGGTCACTGACACGGCGGAACTGCACCAGGTGATCATGAACGACGAAGGCCAAATGTCGATGAGCGAGAAGGAAGGCGGATTCACGATCGAGGGTGGGGCATCCTTCACGTTTGAGCCGGGCGGACCACACATCATGATGTTCGACATCGATCCGGCGACCTACCCGGAGATGGTGGATGTCACCCTCTCGTTCGACAACGGATCGACGCTTGACTTCGCCGCCGAGGTCCGCGCGATCGGTGATGAGGACACGGCCGAGATGGATGGCGAGATGGACAGCGGAATGGACGACGACGGCTGATCTCGGCCTAGCTTGGTCTGATGCGCAACTTTACGCCGATCGATCACGCCGCCCGAGTCTCGGCAATTCGATCACTGTTGGGCGCTGGCGATCTCGGCGTCGATGCGTTGCTCTTCACCGACCTGGTCGACGTCCGTTGGTTGACGGGCTTCACCGGTTCGAACGGTTGGGTCGTCATGCGACCCGATCGAGCGGTGCTCGGCACTGACACCCGGTACGGCGAGCGAGCGGCAGCCGAAACTGACGGCAGCGGTGTCGAGATCGTGGCAATCCAGCATCGCGGTGACCTGCACCGTGCGCTTGTCGACGCGGCTGGCACCGGAACAGTCGGGCTCGACGCTCGATCGACGACTCATGCGCAATGGAAGCAGTTGGCCGTCGACGTGTCGTTGGCGTCGGTCGACTCGATCGTCGCAACGGCTCGAGAAGTCAAAGATGTCGCTGAAATCGAGCGAATCGAAGCTGCCTCGGCTGCTGCTGATGCCGCGATGCAGGAGGTGGAGCCGCTGCTGTTTGGCACGCTTGACTCGCCGCTCACCGAGGCCGATGTCCGCGACGAGCTCGAATACCGGATGCGTCGTCACGGTGCCGACGACCGGAGCTACGAGACGATTGTGGCCACCGGTCCGGATCATGCGGCGCGGCCGCATCACGAAGTTGGTCGTCGTACCATCGTCGAAGGCGACACGGTCGTGATTGATGTCGGCGCCCTGGTCGAGGGGTATCACTCCGACATGACGCGGTCGTACGTCATCGGCGAGCCAACAGCGCGGCAGCGCGACATCTACGAACTCGTGCAGGTCTCCCAGACTGCCGGACTTGCTGCGCTGCATCCGGGTGTCACCGCGACGGCGGTGGACAGCGCCTGCCGGGACGTGTTCGTCGATGCGGGATACGCCGACTGGTACCTCCATGGAACAGGGCACGGCGTGGGGCTGCAGATCCATGAATCTCCGTTCCATTCTCAGGCGTCGAATGACGTGATCCAGGCGGGCAACGTGGTGACCGTCGAGCCGGGCCTCTATCGTGGCGGTTTCGGTGGCTTCCGCATTGAAGACCTCGCGGTGGTGACCCCCGATGGCCACCGAGTCCTGACGCACCATCCCAAGCGACCGTTCAACACCTCATTCTCAAACTAGAAACAGAGCAGCCCATGCCGCAGATTTCCGTGAACGACCTGAAGAACGGTCTCACACTCGAGTTGGAGAATGGCCTGTTCCAGGTCATCGAGTTTCAACACGTCAAGCCGGGCAAGGGTGGCGCATTCGTGCGCACCAAGATTCGCAACGCGCGGACCGGCGCCGTCATCGACAAGACCTTCAATGCCGGTATCAAGGTCGAGCAGGCCATTGTCGACCGTCAGGACATGCAGTACCTGTACGCCGACGGTGATGACTACGTGTTCATGAATACGTCGACGTACGACCAGCTCAACGTGGAACGCACTGCGCTTGGCGACGCTGCGGACTTTTTGGTCGAGCAGATGATTGCTCAGGTCGCGATGTACCAGGGTGAGATCATCGACGTGGAGATTCCGGCCTCGGTCGAACTCGAGGTCTCGGTGACTGAGCCGGGCCTCCAGGGCGATCGGTCGAGCGGTGGCACCAAGCCGGCAACGCTCGAAACCGGTAAGGAAATCAAGGTGCCGTTGTTCGTCAACATCGGCGACAGGGTCAAGGTCGATACTCGTACTGGCGAGTACATGGCTCGCGCCTAGTTCCGGACACCACTGTGGCATCGATCAACGCAAAAATTGCGCGCCCTGACGAGCGGTCAGATGCGCGCGAACGCGCCCTCTACCTGCTCTACGAAGCGCACTCAAAGGGCATCAGCCCCTCCGACGCGCTCAGCCTGCAAGTACTCGAACCGGACGAACTCACCGTGGTGCTGGTCACGGGCGTCGAAACGCACGCCGCCGAACTTGACGCGGCGATTGCTGCCAAGGCAAAGGGGTGGACCCTTGAACGTATGCCGGTGCTCGATCTCAACGTGCTGCGTCTCGCTGCCTTCGAACTGAGCGAACGCAGCGACGTGCCTGTTGCCGTGGTGCTCGACGAAGCGGTGAAGCTCGCAAAACGCTTCTCCACCGACGACAGCGGCAAGTTCGTCAATGGCGTGCTGGCCGCGCTGTCGAAAGAGTTGCGACCGGACGATCCGCTTCGTTGACGCGAGACTGAGGCAATGACCGAGCAGGTGGCGATCGAAGGGAGCGACGACGCCCCGGTCGATCCTGATGATCTCGAT
>OCVR010000252.1_pt1 | contig 44654 bp, 49 predicted proteins | sample 1539091 | NCBI WGS metagenome assembly OCVR01 (sample SAMEA3355530, study PRJEB22509) | marine metagenome | biome: marine; feature: coastal ocean; material: water | place: USA | collected 2010-08-07 | depth 16 m | reverse complement strand
CCGCCAATGTGGAGTGACCGATGACACAAAACGAAAGAACCGCAGCATCCCAGCAACAGAGGCAACCACCCGCCAAAGCTTTGATGGAACAGGTACAGACCCGCGACGAAAGTCAGTTGTTTGACGGTGATGACACTATGTTCAAACACCTTGTCTTAGGCCTCAAAATCTATGGTGAATATGGTGTCGGACGCTCGACAAAATGGCTTTTCCACAATACGGACGCACAGGTCCACAGCGTCGATTCCGACGCTCGGTGGGTAAAGTCCGTCCGGCAGGCATGTCAGCACAGCGACCGGCTGCACCTGCAGTATTGTGACGTTGGCCCTGTTGGCGACTGGGGATGGCCGCTGGATGACACAGGCCGTGACAATTATGCGCATTATACCACCGCTTGGTGGTCTGAAGGCATCAAACCCGATCTGGTCCTGATCGATGGCCGCTTTCGCGTCTGTTGTTTTTTAACATCTCTTAAATATGCAAAGACCGGCACAAAGATTATTTTCGACGATTATTTTAACCGACCCGAATATCACTTGGTCGAAGAATTCGTTAAACCTAGTGAGGCATGCGGTCGTCAGGCGCTGTTTATCAAAACCACCGACACCGACCAAAAAGACGCGGCACTAGATCGGGTCATTGCCCAATTTCAATTTATAAAAGAGTGACCTTGTACCGCGCTTTGCCAGTCCGGCGCTGATTTGGCCTCTGGCATTTATCTTAAAGACTGTGTAACCGATCCAGCATGATTAGATCTCTGACAATACGCCGCCCCGATGATTGGCACTTGCACCTGCGCGATGGGGCAATGCTTTCCGCGGTGCTGGCCGAAACCGCCCGTCACTTCAGCCGCGCAATCATAATGCCGAACCTCGTGCCACCGGTCAGAACCGGCGCGCAAGCCGCTGCCTACCGTGACCGAATTTTGGCTGCCCTGCCCGATGGTCAGACTTTTGAGCCATTGATGACGCTCTATCTCACCGAGGACACCGACGTTGATGACCTGACAGCGGCCCATGCCAGTGGATTGATAAAAGCCGTCAAGCTCTACCCCGCGGGTGCGACCACCAATTCCGCCTCAGGGGTGCATAACTTTGACAAAATCCGCCCCATACTTGAGCGTATGGCTGAAATAGGCTGCCCGTTATGTGTTCACGGCGAAGTTACAGATCCCGAGGTTGATATCTTCGACCGCGAGGCGGTTTTTATAGATCGCGTGTTGACACCGTTACGCCGTGACACACCCGGTTTGCGCGTGATTATGGAACATATCACCACCTCGGATGCGGTTGAGTACGTCAAGGACGAGGCCGACAATCTGGCCGCAACCGTGACCACGCACCATCTGATGATCAACCGCAATCACATTCTGGCCGGTGGCATAAAGCCGCATTATTACTGCTTACCGGTTGCAAAACGTGAAACTCACAGGGTAGCCCTGCGCAAAGCAGCAACGTCCGGCAATGCAAAATTTTTCCTTGGTACCGACAGTGCCCCCCATGTGGATGCCGCCAAAGAACAGGCCTGCGGGTGCGCCGGATGTTTCACCGCCACCAACACCATGGCCATTCTGGCGCATGTTTTCGAACAAGAGGCCGCGCTTGAGCAGCTAGAGGCTTTCACCTCGCTGAACGGTCCAGCCTTTTACGGCTTGCCGGTAAATACCGGCAGCATGATCCTGACAAAGGGCGAAGTGGTACGATTCCCCGACAAGATCGCAACAAAAGACGGCCCCATCACAGTGTTCGACCCCGGCGTCGATATTCATTGGCAGGTCACACAATGATCTTTTATCCGACCGGCATGCCCATCTGCCCCACAACAGATTACACCCGCTGCCGCAACCTTTGGCGAAAGGGCCCCGAATGAACATCTCTGCCACCCAGTCATCGCAAGAAATTGCCCGCCTCTCAGCACGGATGTTGCTGGAAATAAAGGCCGTGCATTTCAATGCCGCTGATCCTTTCACCTTGGCCTCTGGTCTGCCCAGCCCGACCTACATCGATTGTCGCAAGGTGATCTCATTTCCTCGGGTGCGGAACGCGCTGATGGATTTCATGTGCCAGACCCTGACCCGTGATGCTGGTTTCGAGGCGTTTGACAATATCGCCGGTGGGGAAACAGCCGGTATTCCGTTTGCCGCATTGGTGGCCGAACGTCTGGCGCTGCCAATGAGTTATGTCCGTAAAAAGCCCAAGGGTTACGGCCGCAACGCCCGCATAGAGGGCAACATGTCCGAGGGTCAACGGGTCTTGTTGGTCGAAGACCTGACCACCGACGGCGGTAGCAAACTGTCATTCGTCGACGCGATACGCGAGACCGGTGCCTCTTGCAGCCACACGGCAGTGATCTTTAATTATGGCATTTTTCCTGAGACCAAGAAGGTTCTCGGCGACCACGGCGTCACCCTACACGCTTTGTGCACTTGGTGGGATGTTTTGGCCGAAGCCAAAGCCCAACAAGCGTTTGACACCAACACCCTGAACGAGGTTGAGCAATTCCTGCAAGCGCCCCGTGACTGGCAGGACGCACATAAATAAGTCCCGAGATCCAAACCTCGAAAACAATTTCTATTGGCAGGAATGTCCCAACACACACAAAATGCTGGGGTCTGGGCCTGTTTTATGCTATATGCTGTAGGTCAATCCTATCCACAACTTATCCACAGAAACATACAATTTGCACAGGCAAGCCTTGGTGGATTACCACCATCTGGGATAAACGCGGGGCACCATCATGAACGAGATCACGGCCTTCAATGCCACCGGCGCCAATATTGAAGCCCCGGAAACCATGCCGCATTCGATTGAGGCCGAGCAACAGCTTCTGGGCGCGATCCTGACCAATAACGATATCTATGATCGCATCGAATCGATCATCGGACCCGAACATTTTTTTGATCCAGTGCACGCCCGTATCTTTGAAATTTCTGCCAGCCGCATCAAGAAAAACAACCTTGCCTCTCCGGTGACACTCAAAGCCTTTATGGAGGATGATGAGGGTCTGAAAGAACTGGGCGGCCCTGCCTATCTGGCCCGTCTTGCTGGCGCGGCGATTTCAGCTTTTGCCGCGCGTGATTATGCGCAGATGATCTATGATCTGGGTATCCGCCGCGACCTGATCGGTCTTGGCCAAGATATTGCCGCCAAAGCCGCCAAGGTAGACGTTGATCAGGAACCTGCCGAACAGATCATCGAAGCGGAGCAAAAACTATATAAGCTGGCCGAACAAGGCCAATCGGAAAGCGGATTTCAGTCGTTTCTGAAAGCCGTCACCGACGCCGTTAATGTTGCCAACGCCGCCTATCAACGCGAAGGTGGCATGTCAGGCGTTTCGACAGGCTTGATCGATATGGATAAAAAACTGGGCGGTTTGCATAAATCCGATCTGTTGATCCTTGCTGGCCGACCCTCGATGGGCAAAACCTCACTGGCCACCAATATCGCGTTCAACATTGCCAAGACCTACCGGCGCGGCACCCGTCCCGATGGCAGTGAAGGTGCCGTTGAAGGCGGGGTTGTTGGGTTCTACAGCCTCGAGATGAGCGCCGAGCAACTGGCCGCTCGGATCCTGTCCGAGGCCTCAGAAGTGCCATCTGAACAAATCCGCCGTGGCGATATGACCGAAGGCGAATTTCGCCGCTTTGTCGATGCCGCCAAAAGCCTTGAGGCCTGCCCGCTGTATATCGACGACACGCCGGCGCTGCCAATCTCTCAGCTGGCCGCCCGAGCGCGGCGTCTCAAACGAACCCATGGGTTGGATGTTTTGATTATCGATTATCTGCAACTGGTACGCCCTGCCAGCGCCAAAGACAGCCGCGTCAACGAGGTGTCCGAGATCACTCAAGGTATGAAGGCCATCGCTAAGGAATTGGATATCCCGGTGATTGCGTTGTCACAACTGTCACGGGCGGTGGAAAACCGCGAAGACAAGCGGCCGCAATTGTCTGATCTGCGCGAATCCGGCTCAATCGAGCAGGATGCCGATGTGGTGATGTTCGTCTTCCGCGAAGAATATTATAAAGAACGCGAAAAACCGGGCGATAACGAGCTGGATAAGATGGCAGCTTGGCAAGACGATATGGAGCGCTTGCACGGCCGGGCCGAAGTGATTATCGGCAAGCAACGCCACGGCCCGATTGGCACGGTCGATCTGAGCTTTGAAGGGCGGTTTACCCGATTTGGCAATCTGGTCAAACCCTGGCAACAAGGCGGAGATCAGGGGTATTAACTCTGGCGCAAAGACTGTTGGGCGCCGCATGCGGATAGAATGCGCATTCCTTTAGGATTATTAAATTATAAATATACACCTTTAGATTGATTTTACTTTCTATTCCTGATAGCCGGACCTCATGCAACAGATTAGAACATTTTATTGGCTGTAACCCTTTCTCTAAGCCGCGCTGATATTGCGACCCATTTCCCCAACCCAGTGACGATATCAACCTTTTCAACAGGGTCAAGAACCGGACTTTACCATGCAGAACCCACTGAAAATCCGGCGTGCAACCCCCAGTGACCTACTGTTGATCACACGGTTTACAGACCTGCTTGCCCGCTTTCACGGTGACAGCTATATCTGCGATCCCGCTGTCATCATGCGCGATGTGTTTGGGCCCATAAGCGGCGCTCGAGTGTATTTTGGCGAACATGAAAACCGCGCAATTACTTATGCAGTCTGCACGACAGAGATCGCTCTACACCGCAATCAACGCCGCCTGCATATCCATTTATTCCATGTTCTCAAGGCCCACCGGCGCACAGGTGTCGCGCAGCAGATGGTGACATATCTGCAGCAGGTGGCGCAACTTGAGGGGGCCAGCGCCCTAACTGTTAGCGCCGATCTGCAAAACGAGGCGGCGCAACAAAGTTATCTGGCAATGGGCTTTAAGCGCCGCGCGCTGACTGGCGCATATTTCTTAAAGAGCTTTTAATCTGACAGTTCTGCACCCCTGCGCAGGTTCGCCAAAGCGTCATCACCTTTGGCTGCGTGCCATGTGAACAATACTGATCCATTTTACCCGACCCAAACGCCGCTTTGTGCTTGACCTTACCGGCGCGCCAATCAAGAACAAGATATGAGCACCGCAACACTCCGTATTGATCTGCAAGCCTTGGCCGCCAATTGGCAGGCGCTGGATACCCTAGGCAGCTGCGAGACCGCAGCGGTTGTTAAGGCAGACGGCTATGGGTTGGGCAGCGCACAGGTCGCAACAGCTTTGGCTAAGGCAGGGGCCCGCAAGTTTTTTGTCGCGGTCGCCGAAGAGGGCGTGGCGGTGCGTAACGCCCTTGGTCCCGACCCCAAAGTCTTCGTGTTTTCAGGTCACATGGCTGGAGATACAGACCTGTTGCAACAAGCTGGCCTGACGCCGCTGATCAATTCCGCCCAACAGTTGCAGCGCCATCTTCAGGCCCTGCCCGGCCACGATTTTGGCTTGCAACTGGACACAGGGATGAACCGCCTCGGACTAGAGCCGTCTGACTGGCAGGATCTGCGCCAGCAGGCTTTAGCGCATGACCCGGTGCTGGTTATCAGCCATCTGGCCTGTGCCGATACGCCCAATCACGCGATGAATGCAACACAGCTTGCATGCTTTCGCGACATGACCGACGATTTACAGATCCCGCGCTCGCTCTCTGCAACCGGCGGGATACTTCTGGGGCCAGAATATCATTTTGACCTGACCCGCCCCGGCATCGGTCTGTACGGCGGGGCCCCCTATTCTGTCGCCCACCCTGTGGTGTCGCTGTCGCTGCCAGTGATCCAGATCCGGGACGTTATGGAGGGCGAATCCGTCGGCTATGGCAATACGTGGTCTGCCAAACGGCCCAGCCGTATCGCCACTGTTTCGGCCGGCTATGCCGACGGTTTGATCCGGGCCATGGGGCCACATCTGTCGCTGTTTGACGGTGCCACAGCCTGCCCGATCGTGGGACGCATTTCGATGGATTTGATCACTGTCGATGTCACCGAACTGACCCAAGTACCGGACGCGCTTTCCATGCTCAACACGCATCAAACGATCGAACGCCTCGCCGAGGCTGCAGGCACCATTGGCTATGAAATTCTGACGTCGCTGGGGGCCCGCTACAACCGGGTCTATATGAGTTCATGAACCCGCTTAGCCCCCTTGCCGCCGTCGGCCGCTCGGTTCTGGCGCTGTTACAGCAGATCGGTCAGGTCAGCCTGTTCGCCGCCAATACTCTGTCACATCTGGTGCGCCCGCCGTTCTATCCGCGTGAATTTCTATCAGCGCTGTTTCAAATTGGATGGTTATCGCTGCCGGTTGTCGGCCTGACCGCCTTTTTCACCGGAGGGGCATTGGCTCTGCAAATCTATGCTGGCGGTGCCCGGTTTAACGCCGAGGCGGTGGTGCCCTCTATTGTGGCTATTGGTATGGTACGCGAACTGGGTCCTGTGCTTGGCGGTTTAATGGTTGCGGCCCGGGTGGCCAGCTCGATCGCCGCTGAACTGGGCACGATGAAGGTCACCGAACAAATCGACGCGCTTGTAACACTCTCAACCGATCCAATGAAGTTTCTGACGCTGCCCCGCGTGCTGGCTGCAACGCTGGCCATGCCGGTTCTGGTAGCAGTTGGCGACACGATTGGCATCATGGGGGGCTATCTGGTTGCCGTGGCGCGGCTTGAGTTTAACGCCGCAACTTATCTGTCTAATACTGTTGATTTTTTACAGCTTTGGGACATACTCTCAGGGCTGGTCAAAGGCGCAGTCTTTGGCTTTATCGTCGCGTTGATGGGCTGTTATTACGGCATGACATCAGGGCGGGGTGCGCAAGGGGTTGGACGGGCAACAAAAACCGCCGTGGTCGTAGCCAGCGTGCTAATTCTGGCAGCCAACTATCTCTTGACCGAGGTGTTTTTCTCCGCATGATTGAGCTGACCAATATCCACAAGCGCTTTGGCGCAAACAAAGTACTTCAGGGAACCTCACTGACGGTCCCAAAAGGCACGTCTTTGGTGATTATTGGTGGTTCGGGAACCGGAAAATCAGTCACGCTTAAATGTATCTTAGGACTGGTCAAACCCGATAGCGGCACAATTAAAATTGAGGGACGCGACATCAGCAGCGGCGACCGCGACGCCTTCCTTGCCCGTTTTGGCATGCTGTTTCAGGGCGCGGCACTGTTTGATTCGATCCCGGTTTGGCAAAACGTGGCATTTCGCCTGTTGCGCGGCTCGCTCAAACGGCCCTTGAGCGAGGCCCGCGAGATCGCGATTGAAAAGCTGCGCCGTGTCGGATTAACTCCTGATGTGGCGGATAAATTTCCCGCAGAGCTGTCTGGTGGCATGCAAAAACGCGTCGGTTTGGCCCGGGCAATCGCCGCCGAGCCCGAGATCATCTTCTTTGACGAACCCACCACGGGTCTTGACCCGATTATGGCCGGGGTGATCAATGAATTGATCCGCGAAATCGTTGTAGAAATGGGCGCCACAGCGATGACCATCACCCACGATATGACCTCGGTGCGGGCGATTGCCGACACCGTTGCCATGCTGCATGACGGGGTGATCAAATGGACTGGCCCGGTGGCCGAAATGGACACCTCCGGCGATCCCTATTTGGACCAGTTCATCAATGGGCGCGCCGAGGGGCCAATCGAGGCGGTGCGCTAAGCCCCCCAGACAAACCCATATTATGACAGGTTGGCCTCAGATTAATTGCCCTAGCCTGCGGTCAGATAAGGGATCGTGCCCGCAATATCTGTGTCGTCAATCATCTGAAAACTGTTGATTCCGCCGGCTTGTCGGGCTTTTCCATAGGGTGCGTAATCGGGATCTGTGGCAAACGCTGCAACCGCAGCCGCATCTGGAAACTGCAAAATCGCAATTAAAGTATTGCCACGGTCTTCCCCTTCCAGAACTGTCACATTGCCACTGCGGGACAAGTATTTCCCCCCGTGTTTTTCGACGATTGGGTGCACGTTGGCGGCGTAATCAGCCACCCAACTGTCATCAGTCACTTTGATTTCTGCGATTAAAAAGACACTCATAGGATCATCCTCGATTGATTAGTTTCTGTATCTTTCAGCAATAGATCAGATAGGGTGAGAAAACACCTTATTAATGCGCGCCATTAATACGCGCCCAAAGCGTAGGTTATCAGACCTGAGAATCCATGCTCGACCTCATACGTCCCGAATTGCTCAGCCAGATTGTCAGACAAAAAGCGACAGGGCTTGTCTGCACAAAAGCTACGCCTACTTGCAAAACGATCTACGCCATATAAAGGGTGGTTCATGTCCCGGATAAAACAGATCAATCTCTGCCTGCTGGTGCTGTTTCCCTGCGCCTGGTGCGCCCCGTTGCTGCGGGCGGGGTTGCTGCCACTGTTCGGACTGTCGGAAATCACCTTGATGACCGGTTTGCAAAGTCTGTGGCAGAGCGACAAATTCCTCGCCATCATCGTATTTCTATGCGCGTTCCTCGCCCCCTATATTAAAACAATCGGGTTGGCGCTGGTACATTTCAACCGAATTTCAAATCGAATTTTACCATTGCTGATCCTACTTGGCAGGCTGGCAATGGCCGAGGTGTTCCTCATCGCGCTCTATATCACGGTGATCAAAGGCATTGGCATCGGCACGGTCGAAACCGCATGGGGCCTTTATTTGTTAACGGGGTGTATTTTGACCTCGCTCGTGCTGAGCCATTTGACGGCACGGCAGCACTAGGGCAGTAAGGCGTCATGGCAAAACAAAAATCTTTTTCCTGTGCCGCCTGTGGTGCGGTTTCGACCAAATGGGCCGGCCAATGCGAAGCCTGTGACGCGTGGAATACCATCACAGAAGACAGCGGGTTATCAACTGGGCCAGCCAAAAAATCTCTTGGAGCCAAGCGCGGCAGTAAGATGGTGCTGAGCGATCTAAGCAGTACCGAGGCACCACCGCCGCGCACCCGTAGCGGTGTGGCCGAATTGGATCGGGTGCTCGGAGGCGGGCTGGTCCCCGCCTCTGCGATCCTAGTTGGGGGGGACCCGGGCATTGGAAAATCGACGTTGTTGTTGCAGGCTGCAGCGCATTTTGCCCGTGCTGGTCTGAAAACGCTGTATGTTTCAGGCGAAGAAGCCAGCGCGCAGGTGCGCATGCGCGCCCAGCGGCTTGGGCTCGCTTCGGCCCCTGTACAGCTGGCCACCGAAACAAATTTGCGCGACATCCTGACCACGTTAGACGCTGAAAAACCGCAGTTGGTCATCATCGATTCCATTCAGACCATGTGGGCAGATCATGTCGACAGCGCCCCGGGCAGCGTTTCGCAGGTGCGCGCAGCCGCCCATGAATTGACCAGTTTTGCCAAGCGCAAAGGCGTCTCGGTGGTGCTGGTGGGGCATGTCACAAAAGACGGCCAGATCGCCGGGCCGCGGGTGGTCGAGCATATGGTTGATACAGTGCTGTATTTCGAAGGTGAGCGCGGTCATCAGTTTCGGATCCTCAGAGCCGTCAAAAACCGCTTTGGCCCAGCCGATGAAATCGGCGTGTTTGAAATGACAGGGCGCGGACTGGCCGAAGTGGCCAACCCATCAGCGTTGTTTTTATCCGAGCGCGGCAACGCAAGCCCGGGATCGGTGGTGTTTGCCGGTATTGAGGGCACCCGCCCCATGTTGGTGGAATTACAAGCTCTCGTGGCCCCGTCGCCTCATTCACAGCCACGGCGCGCCGTGGTTGGCTGGGACAGTGGCCGTCTTGCAATGATTCTTGCCGTGCTTGAGGCACGCTGCGGCATCCCCTTTGCCGGTCTTGATGTCTATCTCAATGTTGCCGGCGGGATGAAAATATCCGAACCTGCCGCCGATCTTGCAGTTGCTGCCGCACTTTTATCGGCACGCGAAGACAGCAGCCTTCCAGCCAATACAGTGGTTTTTGGCGAAATAAGCCTTTCTGGTGCGCTGCGACCGGTCAGTCAGACAGAAAACAGGTTGAAAGAAGCGCAAAAACTTGGTTTCACGGGGGCCATCACACCTGCAGGTGCGGCATCGCGTGGCGACACCCAGATGAACGTAACGCAAGTGGCAGATTTACCCGGCTTGGTCGGGGATATATTTGGCGCCGGTTAGCCGGTAAAGAAAGGCAAACGAAAAGATGGATAGTTTCACCATCGTTGATGGTATCGTCGCGGCCGTGGTCGTTCTATCAGCCCTTTTGGCGTTTTCACGCGGTTTTACGCGCGAGGCGATGGCGATTGCCGGCTGGGTCGTTGCGGCCTATTTGGCGACATTTTTTTCTCCTGCAGCCGTGCCACTGGTCAAAGAGATTCCTGTTGTTGGCGATTTCCTCGCAGACAGTTGCGAATTGTCGATCATCGTTTCATTCGCTGTGATTTTTGCGGTTGCTCTGGTGGTTGTATCGCTGTTCACGCCACTTTTATCCTCTCTCATGAACAACAGCTATGTGAGCCGAATTGACCAAGGTTTGGGCTTTTTATTTGGGGTTGCACGGGGCATTCTTTTAATCGCGGTAGCATTTTTTGTTTATAATGTCGCGCTCACCTCACAGAGCTTTGCAGCCATTGACGACAGCCGCTCGGCGCAGATTTTTGGGGATCTCACACTCAAAATAGAAGAGCGCAATCCAGAGCTGGCGCTTGGCTGGATAACCGAACAATATGAAAATATTGTCGGCCACTGCATGATAACAAACTAATTTGATCCAGCGCTGCGGACCGCGCATGCGCCGGCCCTCTGAACGACAACCGGCCTGCCAGACCGGCCTGACTGGCAAAGCCGGTTGAATCTGTTTGGGGGATACCATAGGTTTCTCTTGCCTCAAGAAATTCCTTCGACCAACTGTAAAACAAGCTCTCTGCGATCCCCTCGCGACGGCACAAAACTGCGATACTTTCTTCGCCCGTAGCCCAGCCAAAACAATGCGGATCTTTTCTTCCGAGGAATATGAATGCCAGGTCTTGCGAAGGATGTTCTTAACCACCTTGTCGGCCGCGCGTTTCGATCTCTGTGCTTTCTTCGTCATCTCGATCTCCTAATCGATTAGATGAACCAGAAATCCTACCTTATTCAAACCCTCATATTTATCTCATAAGCGCTGACGTCAGACACTTGCGGATATTAGTAAACTGTTCTTGGGATATGACAGCGGACCACAGGGGCGCTGTAGACGAGACGCTTGTATCCCCGCCAATAAGCCAAGGACGCAGAAAGTAAAACAGCGTTAAAACCCAACCACCAGCAAGCCCACACCAATCGCCAAACAGCCCACCCGCTTGGCAAGATGTTTTTGTCCGATAATCGCATAAGATACTGCCGCCAGAGAGACCAAAATCTTGGCGAAGGCCAGCAGCGATAACACCGGCGTGCTATCTATCGTAAGTAAATGGGGATGTACGATCATCCCGATCGGAATAAGGTAAAGACCGATGCCAAGTGACATCGCCGTAAGCGCCACTTTACCCCAGTTCTCGCCAACCATACCCGCGGCGATAAAAACCCCACCGCAGACAGGCGGAGTGATCGTTGACAATAGAGCATACCAGAAAATAAAGAGATGCACCGTCAGGGGTGCCAGCCCCAGATCGATCAACGCGGGGCCTGCGACGGATACACAAATTACATAGGCTGCGGTCGTTGGAACCTCCATGCCCAGAAACAGGCAGGCCAATGCCGTCAAAAGTAAAGCCGGCCAAATACGTCCCCCAGAAAATGACAAGATCAAGGACGTCACTTTAATACCGAGACCCGTAATCGACAAAACACCGATAACGATAGAGGCGCAGAGAATGATTGAGGCGATCATCGCAATCTGCTTGCCAGCGGTCAGACTTGCCGCGCAGAGCTTTCTCACCGCCACCACCGCATCAAATTTCAGTTTGCCGTCAACAAACAGAAGGCCGGCAGCAACCAAAATGGCGACGGCTGCTGCGTATTGCGGGGTAAAGCCATGAAACATGACGATCAGCAGGGTTGAAAATGGCACCAGGAAAAAACACGCGGTTATAAGAACTGTGCGCGCGGCCGGGCGCGCTGCATCTTCCATTGGTTTCAAGCCATAGCGGACCGCGTATATGTCGACGCCAAACCAGACCGCAAAGAAGAACAGCAAAGCCGGCAAACTGGCGGCGATGATTATACTCGAATACGGAATGCCGGTCAGTTCCACCATCACAAAGGCACCAGCTCCCATCAGCGGCGGCATGATTTGCCCGCCCGAAGATGCGACAGCCTCAACCGCTGCAGCAATCCGCTTGGGATAGCCAAGCGTTACCATCGCTGGCAGCGTAACCATTCCTGTCGATGCCACATTCGCAGAGGCAGAACCTGAAATAGATCCGAATAGGGCTGAGGAAAGGACAGAGACTTTGGCAGCGCCACCACGCAACCGCCCCGCGACATAGGACGCCACATTCATAAAACCGGCACCGGCTTCGCCTGCATTTAGCACGGCGCCAAAAATGACAAATACCGCGACAATTGCGACCGAGACGCCTGTAAGACTTCCCCAAATGCCCCCCTCTGCAATCGTCATCGTGCCGAGAAAACTCATCAAAGGTGTCCCAGGATGACCGAACTCTCCGGGTATGTGCTGGCCCAAAAGACCATACAGTAAGGCCGATACAGCAAGCAGAGGTAACGGCCAACCGATGGCTCGCCGGGCCATCTCTAATACCGTGATCAGCAGCCCCACGGCGATGACAGTTTGTACCCCGCCGTCAAGATAGCCGTATTGGTCAAGTAGGGCGCTGTGATTGGCCGCGATCCACAGACAGGCCGCGACACCGACAATCGTAAAGCCCCAATTCACAAATTTGGCGCGCCCAGATGTCGTCTGGAAAAGAAATATCCACGGGATGACCAATGCCATATGCAGTGGACGGGACACCAGATTGGGTATTAGTCCAGAGAAAATCAGCCAGAGATGAAACACGATCGAAACGCTCCCAAGGAGCACCCAAATCGATCTTTTGAAAATGTCAAAACGCATGATGTTTAAATCGACCACTAAGACAGAAGTGGTCGATCAACCTATTTTTTGTGGACGTTTAATGATGCTGAGCCAGTGTGGCACCTGCTTCCTTATAATAGCGAATCGCACCCGGATGAATTTCGGTGAGAATGTTGCTCAGCATGTCCATAGACACGCCGTTCCACCACTGTGCCGCGGCGCCAAGCGCGCCTTTGTTTTCCCAGTAGGTTTTGGTCAAGGCATAGGCTGTGTCGTTGTCCATGTCTGTGGTTGCAAATGCGACCACCGGCAGAGATGTGGTCACTATATCTGCGGATTGGCCGGCATAGGTATTGGCCGGAATAACAAGTCGAGTGCGTTTGGACTGTTTGACCTGATCTTCATTCAGCGAGATCACCGTCGCTCCGGCAGATGCCGCCGCCTCGATCACGTTTGGTGCGGGAAAAGACCCCGCTGTGACAAAGCCGTCGATCTGGCCGTTTTTGAGTGCTGGCACCGCATTGGACAGCTCAACTTCTGCCAGAGTTACTTTGCCTTCGAGACCAAACATCTTGAGATATTTCGCCCCTTCTTTGGCACCAAAAGACCCTTTTCCAAGCAGAATAGTTTTCCCTTCCATGCCGGCAAAATCCGATACACCAGAATCTTTGGACATAACAAAATGCATTGTTAAAGAGGGGATCGGAAACAACGCGCGAATTTCCGCAAATCTGGGGTTGTTTTTATCTTTGAACATGGCTTTACCGCCCCGGGCCAGCTTTACCAGCACTGGCGGAGTGGTGAAGACATAGTTCCCTTTGCGGCCAATAACCTCCATCACGTTTTGCACCGAGCCCTGGCTCTCTTCAACCGTCACAATCACATCACCATTAGACCCGGCTTTCATCCCCTGCGCGATCTGCACTGCCATCTGGTAATAAGACGACGTGGATTTTGCTGATTTATAAGTAACCCGCGTTTCCGCCAAAATCAGAGATGCAGGCAGCACCAACAGGCCCGCGACAAAAATTCTGATGAGTGATTTTAGCATTGATTTCCCCCTAAAAGCTTCACTGTTTGGAAGCAAGACTGTTGTTTTAGTGTCATTTTTCTGACGTAAAGAGCCTATATTTTTTCCGTTGAATTGCAAGTTTGGTTTTAAAGGCGCAGCTTGTATGCCTTTAATACACATTTTTGAGTACAGTAATAAAATTCCTAAACAATTCTTGACTTCCAAGGTTAGTTGAAAAAATTGCACTGTCGGGTTGGTGTGAACAGTCTCAAACCTCCAGAAAAGCTTCCATCCTTCTAAAGAAAAGGAAGCTTTTTTATGAGTGTTTTTAATCCTTATCAAAGGAGAAAGAAATGGGTTGGATGTTCTACCATAACCCCGTTGACGACGTTGAAGCTGAAATCAAACGAATGTGCACATCTGATTCAGATGAAATGTCTCAATTTCCAGTCTACATTACACATCATGGATCGACTTGGTACGTTGCGATAAAAGCCACTTTTAAAAATAAGGTACGCGACAACTTAAGATACAAGAGTGATTTAACCGGATCATTTATTTTTGCCTGTGAGTTTTAAACGAAACGAAGCAACGGTGAATGGGGCTACAAGGCAATCGCAGAATCTAGTGGGCCTTCCGAAGCCCCATTCACCGCTCAAACTGATAAATATGCTCAGCCCAACAACTGCTGAGTCTGCACTTGAATGGCGCGCAAAATGTCAAAAAATACTGCAATGAAATCGCGCAAATTGCTTCATGGCGACATAATAGAATTTTCAAAATCCCTCTCATGCACAGATGGTAAAACGAAAGCATACAGGGAACCCCCTCTATTTTGACCTGATTTGATCTGCGATTATTGCGCGAGGCTGGCGATGTGGCTGGTGCGATATGAGGATTTTGTAGATGAGCAAGCGACGGGGTGGACGTGGTTCCAAATACACGGATGATTTCTAACGTAAGCTAGGAGCGGAAAGCCGGGTCGCTGGTATAAGTGTTCCGTTGGTTGCCAAGCAGCTCGGCGTGGGCACCAACCGGATTCATGCGGATCGCAGTGATGGGCGGTTTCAGCCTGATGATACCGAGAACCCTGCCTTCACACCCGTAGAGATTTCTGATGTGGATTTAGCGGATACACTGGCGCTACTTGGGCCTGACCAAGCTGTCTTTCGCGTAGAGATTTCGCTCGAAATTGGTCCGTGCCTTTTCCACCATATCATGTGCAGCGGCAGAACCGGCTGTGAACCGTGACCAGATTCCGCTTTGGTAGGCCGACAATGCCTCCCATATCTTCCGGTCGGGGATATGTGCATAGCCGTTTGTTCTCGCCAAAGATGATGGGTTTTTTAGCGCTGGACGGGAGTCTTTTGTCGAAATTAAGGATGGTGGCTTTCCAGAGTTGAAAGTTGTGCGGGGCGTCCGTATGTTACTTTTGACGCGGAGCTTATTGAAGGTGTCCGTCAAGGAAGCGTTAAGGGAATTAGCCCCGGTATGTTTATATCCGGTGGGTCCGCGTCGAACACCTCTTATATACAGAAGATTATTGCTTTTTTGAGCAGATAAAACCGTCTGCTTTAGCCGGTCTATTGGGTACACCGTAACGAGGATCGTTGATTGCTGACCTGAACTATCCCGCCCTTGTCGCTTGATTGAAATGACAATGGGATCACCGTTTGAGGCTGTGCGGTCTGTGACGAGCATCAAGTCACCAGTTTGCTTATCGTCATGCTGACGAATGATAAAAACAGGGTTTTCGATCAGCTGCGGCAAATTAATTAGGTCTTGCGGAGATAGTTCTTTGTGGTCTGAAATTACCTTTTTCAATTTAGAGGCGACCATAACGACATTTTGACCACGCGCACCAAAGGCTCTGAGAATTTCGGGAACACTGGACACAAGGTGCATTTCGTTGCTGGCAGGTCGTCCCCTCAGCATGTTCAACATTGATTGCTGCCAGGATGACAGTGCTTGCCTCTTGATGTAAGAAACAAACCCTGTATTTCCTGCGTCTCGCGCCCCAATTTCGCCTGCAAGGGCGCGTCCGAACACATCGCTGGACAGGCGGCTGAGAGATCAATATTTAGCGCAATGATGGTAATCAGCAGTCAGAATCGAAATTTCATAACCGTTGCGCGGCCTTATTCTGGATTTGTTTTCTATCAGTTTAAATGTAGGTTAATGTGGGCACATTTGAAAAAATCGCGCAGTTCGGCGCCACGCGATTGACGCAGGTCAACCGATGACCTCCACTTTAGATCCATGGACCTTGAAATCCATGAACTCTTATCTTTGTTTAAAAATAATCTAAGGCAAACGATCCAATCCACCGCCAATTTCCAATCTGCTTGAACAAGAAATCCAACTTGTGACCGCCTGAGGCGGTTTTGCACTGTCATCCTTATCTCAATCAGGCTAGGACGGCCTAGGTAAAGAATTTGGATTGTCAAAAAACCCGTTCTTGGACAAAATGACACAGAGATAGAGGGCCATTCTATGTGCGGTATTTTTGGAATCGCAAATCGAGATCAGCACGTCTTTTCTGAAATATATGATGGCCTGCTCATGCTTCAGCATCGCGGTCAGGACGCGGCCGGCATGGTCACTTATAACGGTGAGTTTTTCAGTGAGCGAAAGAGTAACGGACTGGTCAAAGACGTGTTTAGCGCCAGTGACGCTGAAAATCTCACCGGAAAAATCGGTATTGGCCATGTGCGCTATCCGACTGCGGGATCGCTGAATGCAGTCGAAGCCCAACCGTTTTTTGTCAATGCACCTTATGGCATCTATCTCATTCACAATGGCAATCTGACCAACACAGCCGAACAGCGTAAGAAAATCACTGGAAAATACAGTCGCCACCTGCGCACCACGTCTGATTCAGAAATTCTTCTCAACGTTCTGGCAGATAAAATATCCGACAGCATAAAAGTACTTGGCAACAAAGACCCCCTTAGCAACGTCTTTGAAGGCGTTAAAATGACCATGGAACGGATCGAGGGCGCGTACTCGGTGATCACCCTGATCGACGGGGTCGGTATGCTGGCGTTTCGCGATCCAAACGGCATTCGCCCGCTTTCGGTTGCCCGGCGTGATGCGACAGACGGCGGGCATGATTATGCTTTTGCGTCCGAAGATGTTGCCTTTGGCATGATCGGCTTTAAAAAGCTGCGCGATGTGGCGCCTGGCGAGGCGGTTTTAATCGACCTTGAAGGGCAGATGCACAGTTTTCAGGCCGCCAAAGGCGCGTTGCATCCATGCATTTTCGAATTTGTTTATCTTGCGCGACCCGATTCGATGATTGATAGTATCTCGGTCTATAAAACACAGCTGCGCATGGGCCAAAGGTTAGCGCTGCAAATTCAGGCCTCCGGTCTTGAAATAGATAGCATCATTCCAGTGCCGGACTCCGCGCGCCCCGTGGCGCTTGAAGTGGCCAAAGCAACGGGACTAAAATATCGTGAAGGCCTGGTTAAAAACCGCTACGTGGGTCGCACATTTATCATGCCGGGCCAATCAGAGCGCCAAAAATCCATTCGCCGCAAACTCAACGCAATCCCGCTTGAATTCGAGGGGCGCAACGTCTTGCTCATCGACGATTCGATCGTCCGTGGCAATACCATCCAGCAAATCGTACAGATGTGCCGCGACGCGGGAGCCAAAAAAGTTTTTGTCGCAAGCGCCTCGCCACCCGTCAAATACCCCAATGTCTATGGGATTGATATGCCCACCAAACACGAGTTCATTGCCAATGGGCTGACGGTCGATGAAATTCGCCAAAAGTTGGGAGCGGATGCGCTGTTTTACCAACATCTGGATGATTTGATCTGGGCCGCACAAGAGGGTAATTCTGAAATAGAACTGTTTGATTGTTCGTGTTTTGACGGTAAATATGTGACTGGCAGCGTCAGCCCGGAGTATCTTGAAACGCTCGAGCAAAGTAGCCGCGTTAGTAAAAAGGTGAAAGATATGCCAAAGCCGGGATCGTCTTGGAATGCGCCGTTAATGGTCGATCAAGCGCCATTGGCGACTGCAGATTGAACATTGCCATCCATGCTCTGCCCCGTGGCAAAGACCTGTTCCGGTTGACCTTTTTTTCTGCTTCTGCGCTTGATTCTGACACCAAAAACCCGCAAAGGCGCCAGTATGACTGACAAAATTGCATTGATCACCGGCGCGTCAAGAGGTCTTGGGGCGGCCCTTGCTGAGAGCTTATCGGCCAGCCATCACGTCATCGCTGTCGCGCGCACCATCGGCGCGCTGGAAGAATTGGATGACCGGATCATCGCCAGCGGTGGGCAGGCATCTTTGGCGCCGATGGATATCACCAACCCCGAAGCCATGGCGCAACTGTGCCGGTCCTTGTATGACCGCTGGGGCAAAATTGATCTGTGGGTCCATGCGGCGGTGCACGCCGCCCCGCTGTCACCCGCCAGCACAATCGACCGCAAGGATTTTGCAAAATCATTGGCGGTCAATGTCACAGCGACGGCAACCCTCATTCCCTTCATCGCGCCGCTGCTGGGCGAGGATGGAACAGCCGTTTTCTTTGATGATCCCGAAGCCAAAGGCAAGTTTTTCGGCGCCTATGGCGCGACCAAAGCCGCCCAGATTGCTTTGGCGCAGAGCTGGCAGGCCGAAGCTCTCAAAGTGGGCCCTGCAATTAAAATCGTCACCCCCAAGCCGATGTCAACAGCGACCCGGGCGCGATTTTATCCCGGTGAAAACCGCAGCGGCCTCAACGATCCTAAAGGCGAGGCCAAGCGCCTGCTAGCAGAAATTCTCGACCCAACACCAAGCCCCACACGCCTGTAAACATCCCAGCAACCCACCTTAGTCGGCACTAACTCTCAGTCACCCTGCAACAATCTTGCCGGCGCGGATAGAGACACAGCCAGCGCCCTGTGGTACAAAAAGCCTTTAGCCAAGAGTTTGACCCGCCAAGTTGCGCCCGATCGGACACGTAACATCTGCAGATGCCTCCGGCGTGTTGCCACGCATCGGCGCACCGCCCTCAGGTCACTGGGCCCGACTGGCCAATAAAGTGTCTGCACAGTTGCAGCAACAATACGCGAGTAAGCTGTTTGCGATTGCGCTGCGGGGGTCTACGGCCCGTGGCACAGCAGTCGCCGGCGTGTCAGATCTTGATTTGATAGTTTTGTTGAATCACTCTGCGACAGATATACCAAGTGGCGGTTTGTTGCGCGGTCACAGAGTAAAAGTTGACCTCGCACAATCCACCTATCCGGAGTTCATGACCCAGCCAAAATGGGCTTGGATGCGGTTCTCACTGGCATTTTCCGGTTCGGTGATCTCCGGGCCGGATTTTATCAGCACCCTGCCTGATCCGACCCTCAAACCCCATTGCATCGCGCATCTCAAAGCCTGTGACCGATGGATTGCTGCCTGGGAACCGATGTTTAAGGCCACCGCGCAACCCGAGCAGAAGAAGGCGATCTGCCAATGGCTGATGAAACGGATGGTAAGATCGCTTTTCGAGGCCGTTATGGTTGATTTGAACTGTTACAGCCGAGACATTTATCCCTGTGCAAAAATTGCAGCACAGCAGTTTGCTCCTCAAAAGGCAACGATTTGGCGCGCAGCGGAACTCGCCGTGGCCCCGACAGATCAACCCGCCGCAATCTTTGCCGTGCTCGACGGGCTCTCTCCCTTATTGCGCCGCCTGCAAAACCACTTTCCGCGTTCCCGGCAGAGCCTCTAATGACATATCTCGCCGTTCCGGACCCATCTTGAGCGATTCTGCCGCTTGCCGCCCCTCGTTTGCTGCTCTAAGGTTGCACAAACCCGATTAAGAGGACCCTATGCGCATTCTCATCACCAATGACGACGGGATCACGGCCCCCGGACTTAAGATTCTGGAAACAATCGCTAAAACACTGGCTGGACCGCAAGGCGAGGTCTGGGTTGTTGCCCCTGCCTTCGAACAATCAGGCGTCGGCCACTGCATTAGCCTGACCGGTCCCCTGTTGATCACCCAGTTGGGGCCGCAACGCTTTTCGGTTGAAGGCAGCCCCGCAGATTGCGTTTTGGCGGGCCTGCATGAAGTATTGAAAGACACCCCCCCCGATTTGATCCTATCGGGGGTCAACCGTGGCAATAATTCTGCGGAAAATGCGCTGTATTCCGGCACACTTGGCGGCGCAATGGAAGCCGCGCTGCAAGGGTATCTGGGCATTGCCCTGTCACAATACTATGGCCCAGACAATGTTAATCTCGAGAACTCATTTGATGCGGCAGAACAGTATGGGGCCGAGATTGTCCAACGCATTTTGGACAATGACCAGATTGGTGATGACTACCGTCTGTTCTATAATGTCAACTTCCCACCCGTCGCCGCCAAAGCGGTCAAAGGAACCAAGGTCACCACACAGGGCCGGCGCACCGATACACGCTTTTCAGTCGAGGGCTACGACAGCCCGACAGGGCGGCGTTTTTTATGGGTCAAAGGTGGTGGCCAACATCTGCCTACTGCAGAAGGCAGCGATGCACATGCCAATCTGGATGGCTATATCTCGGTGACACCGATGCGTGCGGATCTGACAGCGCATGCCATGCTCGACCCTTTGAAAGTCATTCAATGACAGCTGACGCGGAACGCAAAATGCAATTTCTCTATGCCTTGCGCTCCAAGGGGGTGACAAATTCGGCGGTGATGACCGCAATGGAGCGAATCGACCGAGGCGACTTTATTCGTGGTGTTTTCGCCGAACGTGCCTATGAAGACGTACCACTGCCGATTTCATGCGGCCAAACCATTAGCCAGCCCTCGGTTGTGGGTTTTATGACCCAAGCGCTTATGGTTACGCCCCGTGACAAAGTTTTGGAAGTGGGTACAGGTTCTGGATATCAGGCCGCGATCCTAAGCCAGCTTGCCCGCCGCGTTTATACCGTCGACCGCCACCGTCCGTTGATAAAAGATGCAAGTGCTTTGTTTGAGACGTTGGATTTAGGCAATATTATCGCCTTCACGGCGGACGGCAGCTTTGGTCTGCCTGACCATGCACCATTTGACCGCATCGTGGTCACAGCCGCGGCCGAAGATCCGCCAGGACCATTGTTAGCGCAATTGAAAACCGGTGGCATCATGGTGGTACCGGTTGGACAGTCGGATGCGGTACAAAGCCTGATACGGGTGACCAAAACAGAAACCGGGTTTGATTACGAAGAATTACGCTCAGTGCGCTTTGTTCCACTGGTTGAGGGGCTGGGAAATTACAGCTGAGTCCGGTAGTATCGGACTCGGTAAGAAATTAAGATACCTTTAAGGGGATATCCAAATGTCCATTGCGCGCGTGGCGATCAGAAAGTTCTGCATCATGACTGCAGCCGTCAGTCTGCTGACCGGCTGTATTGAGGGCGGTGTCCTTGATATGGACCGCAGCGTCGAACGTAGAGACCCCAGCGCTGACCAATCCGGGCAAGCTTTGCCACGATTGCGAAAACCGGATGATAATGGGGTGATCTCATACGATGATTATCAAGTTGCAATTGCGCGGCGCGGCGAGACCTTGGATGACATTGCGACCCGCCTTGGTCTCGACCCAATTGCGCTGGCCCGGAACAATGGTATCCGGCCCAACGATCGCCTGCGCGATGGCAATGTCATCGTGCTGCCAAAAGATGTCTGGGTGGGCGAACGGACGTCGGCCCAGGGCGTCAACGGGCAGACCGACACAGACGGCACGGTTGAAATCACCAAGCTCGCACAATCGGCAATTGATGATGCTGACGAAAAACAGACATCCCTGTCAAAAGCAGGCGCACCCCGGCCTGAGGACGCGCCAATACGACACCGCGTTGAGCGTGGAGAGACCGCCTTTACAATCTCGCGCCTTTACAATGTATCGGTGCGGTCTTTGGCCGATTGGAACGGGTTGAACAACGAGTTTGCTATCCGCGAAGGACAATATTTGTTGATCCCCGTGGGCAACGCTCCGCCAGAAAAAACCGCTGCGGTGACAAAACCCGGCGCGGGCACGCTGTCTCCACCCCCGCCAAGCGCCGCCAAGCCACTGCCCGCCAATGCCAGCCCGGCGGAGTCGGCGACCGGTGACAAACTGGATTTTTCAAAAGATCAGACAGCACAAATTGGCACAGGTCGCATGGTATTCCCAGTCAAGGGAAAGGTTATTCGTGAATATGCCAAGGGCACGAATGACGGCATAGACATGTCAGGCAATGCCGGTGGGCCCGTTGTTGCCGCCGCCAGCGGTAAAGTTGCAGCGATCACCGCAGATGCGGATCAAATCCCCATCATGGTAATCAAACATCCCGATAACGTGCTCACGGTTTATGCCAATGTGCACAATATAACAGTCGCAAAGGGTGATAACGTCAGCCGTGGTCAGCAGATCGCAGAGCTGGCGCGAAAGGCACCGGTCAGCATGCATTTTGAAATCCGCAAAGGCTTTAACAGTGTTGATCCAATGGGTTACCTACAATAATACCCCAAGGGCTATGTCAGCTAATGACGGCACCCTGACGGCCTGCCAGATCAACAAAATACTGCCAAGCCACGCGCCCAGACCGCGCGCCGCGTGTTGCCTGCCATTCAATGGCCTCACTGCGCAGAACATCAGGATCGACCTGTACCCCATATGCCGTGCAATAGCCCTCAATCATCTGCAGATAATCATCCTGGGAACAGGGATGAAAGCCCAACCAAAGGCCGAATCTGTCTGAAAGAGATACCTTCTCTTCGACCGCCTCAGACGGGTTGATCGCACTGGAGCGTTCATTTTCAATCATGTCGCGCGGCATAAGGTGACGGCGGTTTGAGGTGGCATAAAACACCACATTATCGGGGCGTCCCTCAATTCCGCCATCCAGCACAGCCTTAAGAGATTTATAGTGCTGGTCGTCGTGACTGAACGAAAGATCATCACAAAACAATAAAAATTGTTGGTCACTGCCGCGCAATAGCGACAAAAGCCGCCCTACGCTGGGCAGATCATCGCGTTGCAACTCAACGATCTTCAGTTTTTCACCCAAACGTATAACTTCCGCATGTACCGCTTTGACAAGGCTCGATTTTCCCATACCTCTTGCGCCCCAAAGCAGCGCATTATTCGCCGGCAGCCCCCGGGCAAATTGCACGGTATTCTGCAACAAGATATCACGGGCGCGGTCCACCCCGAGCAGCAAAGACATATCAACACGATTGACGGTCGCAACCGGTGCAAGGCGGTCCGGTGACACCTGCCAGACAAAGGCATCTACCGCCTCAAAATCAGGCGCTGACACCGGTGGCGGCGACAAACGCTCTAAGGCGCCCGCGATCCGCTCGAGCGGGTCAGCCTGCATCGGCATCATCTTCGTCATCGTCGTAAAATCCATCGGCTCTTAGTTTATCTTCACGTTTTTTCTCAACGCGGCGAACAAGGAAAATCGACACCTCATACAGCCCGTAGACGACCACAAAAAGGATGACTTGTGTGATGACATCCGGTGGTGTCACCAAAGCGGCCAAGACCAAAATACCTACCACCGCATACTTGCGGACATTGCCCAAGCCCTCAGAACTGACCAACCCGGCCTTACCCATCAAGGTCAGCAAAACAGGCAGCTGAAAACACAGGCCAAAGGCCACGATGAACTTAATTGTCAGGCTGAGATATTCCTGCGCCGAACCTTGGAAAGCAATTCCTGCTGTGGCGTTATCCACCTGATCGGATAGAACAGAACCCGCCTGTTGGAACCCAAGGAAAAAGTTAAATGCCAGAGGTGTCACAACATAAAACGCAAAGCTCGCGCCCAGAAAAAACATAAACGGCGAAGCCAGCATAAACGGCAAAAACGCACCTTTTTCCGATCTGTAAAGTCCGGGCGCCACAAAGCGCCACATCTGAAAGCTGAGGTAAGGGAAGGATAAAATCAAACCGCCCATCAGCGAGATCGAGATCGCAACAAAAAAGCCCTCCTGCAATTTGATCAGGATCAAGCCGCAATCGGATTGGCCACGCTCGGCCAAGGCCCCACAGAGTGGATGGGTCAAAAAGTCGAAAATCGGGTTCCACACGGTGAAACAGATGATCATGCCGACAATGAACGCCACCACTGAATGAATGAGTCGGGTTCGCAGCTCGGTCAAATGCTCTATGAGCGGCGCGGCGCTGTCTTCAATGTCGTCTTCAGTGCTCATGCGTCAGGTCTTTTCCTCAGCGGTTGGCGATGCCGGGTGGGCGGCAGTGGCCGCATCTGCCGCGCTGCTACGGGTAGATTTATCGTCACTGGTCTTAGCAGATTTGGTCTCATCAACTTGCTTGGTCTTTACAGTAATTCCTGCCGCTGTTTCGGCAGGGTTTTCAGCGGGTGCTGCACCAGCTGATGCCGCAGTGGCCTCTTCAGCCTGACGCGCCCCAGCCTTTTTGGCAGTAGCCGAATGGATCTTTTCGGCAGCCTCGGCCCGGTCTTCGGACAAGCCACCGGACTCAAATTCTGGGTTCCAGTTCTTAAACGACTTGGTGGCCTCGGTAACACCATCGAGGCTGGATTTGATCGGGTTGGTGACGGTATTCAGGGTTTTGGTCACGTCTCTGACACCCGTTTCGTCCGCCGCCTGATCCATCGCGCGACTAAATTCGCGCGCCATACCTTTGGCCTTGCCGATAAACTGCCCCGCTTTGCGAAACAACACCGGCAAGTCCTTCGGCCCGACAACGATCAGTGACACAATGCCGATCACCAATAATTCGGTCCAGCCAAGGTCAAACATTCCCTAGACCTTATCTTTGTCAGGGGCAGGCGTTGCGGCTTTGTCGGGTGTAGGTGTCACATCTTTGGCAGCCTCAGCCGCCTCTGCTTTGACCACGGTTGCCTCTTCCTCAAGTTCTTTGGTGCCTTCGCTGATGCCTTTTTTAAAAGAGGTGATCCCCTTGCCCACTTCGCCCATAAGTCCGCTGATTTTGCCGCGCCCAAACAAAACAAGCACCACGACTGCAATTAGTAAAATTCCCGGAAGACCAATATTATTTAGCATTTCATCACTCCTGTCACATGCAGCTCTGGCATGAGTTAATCCTGTTTTGTTAAACCTTTAAAACCCATCGTACGCCGGGAAAAGCCGCAAACGACGCAAGTTAACCTCATTGATGAAAAAATCCGTCTGGATTTTAACCTGCAAACAACATACTGACAACTTAATGTCAGTAAATAATATGAAGTTGAGCAGCAAATTGACCCAACGCAGTGACCGACTTTATAAAATCATCCTCCATTTGCGCGATGGCGGATTACACACCGCCGCCGATCTGTCGCGGAACCTTGGTGTGACGCCGCGCACGATCTATCGCGATATGGACCGTCTTGTCGCCTCCGGCATCGATATATGCGGCACTCCGGGTCTGGGGTACCGAAGTGGTGCATCCGTCAGCCTTCCAGCGCTCAACCTGACCAACGAAGAATTGGAAGTGCTGCATCTGGGGCTTGCGATAATTGGCGAGGGCGCCGAGCCCGAACTGCAACGCGCAGCGCTCAGCTTATCGCAAAAAATTGAGGCTGTTCTGCCCGAAGAGGGCCAAAGCCCACCTCAACCGTTTGGCTTTGCGCTTTATCCTTTTGCCGACGCGGCGCGCGGATTTCAGCATATGCCCTCTATTCGCGCTGCGATTCGCAGCCGTCAAAAGCTACAGCTATCCGATGCCTCTGCCTCCAACCAAGTCATCAGGCCCCTCAGTCTGGATTATTGGGGCCGGGTGTGGACCTGTGTCTCTTGGAGCGAAACGACGGATAGCTTTGCAGGCTTCCGGCTCGATCTCATAGACCATCTGACCGTGTTGCCCGAGCTTTTCGTTGATGAACAGGGCAAGACACTAAAGGATTATTGGGCGCACCACCGCAGGGCTTAAGACTGTTTGGGGAAAACAAAACAGCGCTTGCGCGGTACGGTCAACCACAGACGCTGTCCGACACTGGGCATAAACACATTCGGTACGGTCGCGCGCAAGATGTTGTTGCTTTCGGCCATCCGAAACTCGATCAGGCTTTCGCGGCCCATAAAGCGAGCACGCTCGACGATGCCGCAGGCCGCAACACCGTCAACAGCAGTAGGCTCGGGCCCTTTGCCGTTGCGGTCAAAATCAATTTTTACATGTTGCGGCCGCACCACGATATCGACCAGCGTGCCGTCTGGCAGACCTGGCGAGAGAAACTGGCCAAAGGGCGTTTCCGCAAGCGAGCCGTTCACCTGACTTTCTATGACGTTGATATCGCTAAAAAACGACATAGCCTGTTTGTCATAAGGCGCAGTAAACAGATTATAGGGCGCCCCCGACTGGATGATCCGGCCATCGCGCATCAGGGCGATTTCATCGGCCATGCGCATCGCCTCTTCCGGTTCGTGGGTGACCAGCAAAACCGCCGTATCTTCCTCTTTCAACAAAGCCAGCGTTTCGTCGCGGATACCATCGCGCAGGCGGTTATCAAGCCCCGAGAAAGGCTCATCCATCAATAAAATACGCGGCTGCGGAGCCAACGCCCGGGCCAAAGCAACGCGTTGTTGCTCTCCGCCCGACAGCGCATGGGGATAACTTTCGAGATGCCGCCGCAGCCCGACCCTGTCCAGTAAGTCACCCGCTCTTTTTCGTTGTGCCGCCACCGGACCGGTCAGGCCAAACACAACGTTTTGCTCAACGGTCAAATGTGGGAACAGGGCAAAATCCTGAAACATCAAGCCTATTGAGCGGTTTTCAGGTGCTGTGGTTGAGGCCCCGTCACACACCATCCGACCATCAACCCAAATTTCACCAGAATCCGGGATCTCTATTCCTGCGATCATCCGCAATGTGGTCGATTTGCCACAGCCCGAAGGTCCAAGCAAACAAGTGACCTGCCCAGGCAAAATACGCAGTGAAACATCATCCACAACCGTGCGGGAACCAAACCGCCGCATTAGATTTTTAATTTCGAGCCGCGCTGTCTCGGTTGTCACGATGAGCCTCTCAGACAGATATCCAGAACAGAAAAAATATGCTCTCGCACTAGCAGTGTCTTACCACCGTGGCAAGGCAGGCAAAGACCGGCTTTACCAGCACGCCCTGTGCGCCAAATGATCATTTTCGCCACTTATCGTGCACCTAAGCCGGCAATATCCCCCGGCGCTGCTGACTTGGCATTGGCCCGTCTGCACAGCCTCAGGCCTTCACAGCCTATTGTGCCAGCTTCACCGGTTGGCCATGGGGTGTATGCAAATAGGCCTGAGCCCAAGCCGCGCGCATGTCTTCGATCTGCGCTGGGTTCGCCAGCTGTAAATCATTCAGCAAAACCTCAAATGCGGCAAGCCACGCAGCAAAATAATCGTCCCCGCCATTCAATTGTTTCGACACGCCGTGCTCTTTTAACGTCGCTCCAAACAGCTGCGCCCAATCGGACCACTCAAAGCATCCATCCGTGTGTAATTGTACCGTCAACGCGAACAATTGGGCGTGCCAAGGCTGCTCGAACACCGGGGATTGCCCGATTTCCATCGACATCAGCCTGAACTCGATTTGGCCAATGATGCCGGCTGCAGATAGGGTTGCCATATATCCAAAACCACCTCATCGTCGGGATGTTCGGCACCAGACCATAAAGCACTACGCAAAAAAACCACTGAATACAGCGGCTCGGGAGCTTCACCCAAACCATGTGCGTTGCTGTCGGGGAAAATATGTGACCCGTGATAGGCAAGAACCCGTCCCGTGGCGGCGCGCGCGTAGCTGGGTAATCTGCTGTGGCCACCGGCGACTAGACTGTTATCGCCCCCCCGGCGCACGACCACTCGGTCTCCCACCTCAAACTGCGCAACCGCCTGAGCCTTTCGCAATGTTGGTCCACCCGATGACAGAGCTTTTTGAACCTGCTCTGGTTTTAGGGTCCGCCGCGCCAATTCTGTCGCAGGCGATAGCGACCGCCCCGCTTTGAGCTCGTCGCGGGTGAGCACACCCGTTGCCACTAAAATGTCTGCCAATCCGGACAGCCACTTTTCGTAATAAGAAAAGCGCATATAATCTTGCGGTGACAGACATTCACGCTGGTGCCGCGAGCGGTCAAGCGTCCACTGCCCCAACGCTCCGGAGGCCAGCGTCAAGGCAAGCGCCCGAGCGTGCCAGTCTTTTGCAAACACCGGTGCATCCGCAGCCTCGGGATGCAATGGACCATCACCAAGGCGGCCACCCATATCATGCAGCCGACTCATTTCGGTGCCTGCGGCAGGCCCGTGCCGATCATGCAATCCCGACTGACCCAGTCGCACAGGGCCGCCTCACCCAGACCCATTGTTTCCGACGGACGCATCGGCAACACAAGATAGCGGATTTCAGCGGTTGAATCCCAGACCCGAATCGCCGTGCTATCGGGAAGCGACACACCAAACTCAGCAAGAACCCGGCGCGGCTCGCGCACGGCACGGGCGCGGTAAGCATCAGATTTATACCAAGCAGGTGGAATGCCCAAAAGCGGCCAAGGATAACAACTGCACAGGGTACACACGACTATATTATGAAGCGACGCAGTATTTTCGACGACCACCATATGTTCGCCCTGACGCCCATAAAACCCAAGATCCTGCAGCAAAGGCATCGGATCATCTAGCAAACGGGCGCGAAACTCATCGTCACACCAGGCTTTGGCCACCACCTTGGCCCCGTTCTGCGGCCCAATGTCATTTTCATACGTTGAAATAATAGCTGCCAGCGCATCGGGATCAATCAGGCCTTTCTGTCGCAAAATTGTCTCGAGAGCCTGCACACGCAGCGCAGGATCGGGCGGCAATAAACTATGAGGGTGATCAGGATCGGAATCATGCGGCATGGAGATTACTGTGCGTAATCAATTCCGACATGTCCAGCAGAGAAACGCCTCTTGCCCCTCCGCAGAAAACTGCCTACATACCCCACACGCTCTTACCTTTGCGGGGATCTATGGAAAACGTTGTGCTGATCGTTCACTTATTACTGGCTTTAACGCTGATCGGCGTGGTGCTGTTGCAACGCTCTGAGGGCGGTGGCCTTGGCATGGGCAGCGGCGGTGGCGGCGGTGGCGCGATGACCGGGCGCAGCGCAGCTTCGGCTCTTGCCAAAGTAACGTGGATACTCGCTATCGGCTTCATTATCACATCGATGACCCTGACAATCATTGCAGCGCAAAAATCTGCTGGAAGTTCGGTGATCGATCGCCTTGGTGGCTCCGGAACAGTTGAACAGCAAGACGAACAAAGCCTGCCGGACATAGACGACCTGTTGCCACCCAGTGCCAACGACGCAGCGCCTTTGGTCCCTCGCGCCGACTAAACCACAACAGTTTGCGGCAGCTTTATTTTCCGCAACATGATGTTGCGGCGCGCTTGCCAAAGGGTCTGATCTCCTGTACTGGGTTAATCCCGTAATACAGCGATATGTTGACCGTCTTGGGCAGCCTATTTCACTCATGCGGGAGCGCCTGTTCAATGGCACGATTCATATTCATAACCGGCGGTGTGGTGTCCTCTTTGGGCAAAGGTTTGGCTTCGGCTGCTCTTGGCGCATTGCTTCAGGCGCGCGGGTTTTCGGTTAGATTGCGCAAGTTAGACCCGTATTTGAATGTAGACCCCGGCACCATGAGCCCGTTTGAACATGGCGAAGTGTTTGTCACCGATGACGGCGCAGAGACCGATCTTGATCTGGGGCATTACGAACGCTTTACCGGCGTGGCGGCACGCACGACAGATTCCGTCAGTTCAGGGCGGATATATTCGACAGTATTGGAAAAAGAACGCCGCGGCGATTATCTTGGCAAAACCATTCAAGTCATCCCCCATGTCACCAATCAAATTAAAGAGTTCATTTCAATCGGCGAAGACGAGGTCGATTTTATGCTGTGCGAAATTGGCGGCACCGTCGGCGACATAGAGGGTCTGCCGTTTTTCGAAGCAATCCGTCAGTTCAGTCAGGACAAACCGCGCGGTCAATGCTTGTTCATGCATCTGACATTATTGCCGTTCATCAAGGCCAGTGGCGAATTGAAAACCAAACCGACCCAGCACAGCGTCAAGGAATTGCGCAGCATCGGCATCGCCCCGGATATTCTGGTGTGTCGTTCCGAAGGACCAATTCCAGCTAAAGAACGCGAGAAACTGGCGCTTTTTTGCAATGTGCGCGCCGAAAGTGTCATCGCAGCGCAAGATTTGAAATCGATCTATGAAGCACCCTTGGCCTACCACCGGGAAGGGCTGGATCAGGCGGTCCTGGATGCGTTCCAGATTAATCCGGCTCCCAGACCAGAGCTATCGCGTTGGGAAGACGTCGCCGACCGGATCTATAACCCCGAGGGTGAGGTCAAGGTCGCGATTGTTGGCAAATACACCCAGCTTGAGGACGCCTACAAGTCGATCGCCGAAGCCTTAACCCACGGCGGCATGGCCAACCGCGTGAAAGTGCGGATCGAGTGGGTCGATGCCGAGATTTTTGAACGCGAAGACGTCACCCCGCATTTGGCCCCGTTTCACGCCATTTTGGTACCGGGAGGTTTTGGCGAACGCGGCACCGAAGGCAAGATAAAGGCGGCGAAGTTTGCCCGCGAACACAAGATCCCCTACCTTGGGATTTGTCTTGGCATGCAGATGGCGGTGATCGAGGCCGCCCGAAATGTTGCGGGTGTGACCGCAGCAGGATCAGAAGAATTTGACCATGAGGCCGGCGAAAAGCGCTTTGAGCCAGTGGTCTACCACCTGAAAGAATGGGTGCAGGGCAACCATAAGGTGGCGCGCAGCCATTCCGACGACAAAGGCGGCACAATGCGCCTAGGAGCCTATGATGCCACGCTAAAAGAAGGCTCAAAAGTGGCAGAAATCTATGGCGCAACCGCTATCGACGAACGCCATAGGCACCGCTATGAGGTCGATGTAAAATACCGCAAGGCACTTGAGGCGAAAGGACTGAAGTTTTCCGGGATGTCACCCGACGGGCGGTTGCCCGAGATTGTCGAATGGGACGGTCACCCTTGGTTTATTGGCGTCCAGTTTCATCCGGAACTAAAATCGAAGCCCTTTGCCCCTCACCCGTTGTTCAAGGATTTTGTGCGTGCCGCCAAGGATATATCCCGTCTGGTCTAATCCCCCGGCGCCGCGCGGTCAGGGGCAGTAAATGCTGTCTTACCAACATCTGTATCACGCCGGGAACATGGCCGATGTCCACAAGCACAGCCTGCTGGTCTGGATGTTGCAGTATCTGACCCAAAAAGAGAAACCAATCAGCTATATCGAAACCCATGCCGGGCGCGCCCTGTACGATCTGAACTCTGATGAGGCAATCAAAACCGGCGAGGCCACCGAAGGCATCAACAGGGTTTTGGCGGCAAACTGGTTTAGCGGCGCCCATCCGTATCTGCAGGTCCTAGCAACAATCCGAGCGCAACACGGCCCGCATAGCTATCCCGGATCACCACTTTTGGCGGCCGAAACACTGCGAGCGACAGACAAGCTGCATCTGGCAGAGCTGCATCCGCAGGAAGCCACCGCACTTGAGTATGCGATGTCGCCCTACCAAGCACGCTGCTATGCACAAGAGGGCTTAGCGCTGGCGCAATCGCTCTGCCCGCCGATGCCACGGCGCGGGATGCTGTTGATTGATCCGAGCTATGAAATGAAATCAGAATACGGGACCCTGCCCGGCTTTATCCGACAGATCCACCGCAAATGGCCGGTTGGGATAATCGTGCTGTGGTATCCGTTGCTGACCACAGGGATGCATCACAGCATGTTGCGCGAGCTTGAACACAGCTGCCCAGAAGCGCTGCGCCACGAGGTGGCTTTTCCACCGGCCCGCACCGGCCATAAGATGATCGGCTCAGGCTTGTTTGTGATCAATCCGCCGTTCGCACTGGCGCCAGAGGCTGCGCGCCTGAGCAGATGTTTCAAAAAATATCAATCGCAACAACCGGGGGAAACCAAATGACAAAAGCGTATTGGATCGGACATGCAACCGTCGACGACTTTGATGCCTATGCAAAATACCGCAAGGCCAACGCCACAGCTTTCGCCAAATACAACGGCCGTTTTTTGGTTCGCGGCGGCGCACAAGAGCTATGCGAAGGTCAGCAACGTCCCCGGTCAATTGTGATTGAATTCCCCTCATTAGAAGCGGCAAAAGCTTGTTACAACAGCTCGGAATATCAAGCCGCCAAAGCCCTGCGCATCCCGGTCTCTGACATCGATCTTGTGATCGTCGAGGGCTTTGATATATAGACACCCCGCCATCCCTTTTTGGGGATGTCTAGCGACAATTTTAATTCAGAAGGCTCAAGATGTTTGCAGATTTTCTAAAGCAACTGACCGCACCAAGCCCGGCCCCCATCAAGGACGCAGACGCCCGTTTGGCACTGACCGCCTTGCTGGTGCGAATCGCCCGCACCGACGGCGCCTATATCCAGACCGAAATTGATCGGATCGACGCCATTACGTCGCTGCGTTACTCTCTGACAGCAGAGGCCGCAGCCAAATTGCGTCAAGACGCCGAAACCCTTGAGAGCGAGGCGCCGGACACCATTCGCTTCACCCGTGCGATCAAAGATGCTGTGGCATATGAAGACCGCTTGGCTGTGATCGAAAGCCTTTGGCAGGTGGTTCTTGCGGACGGTGCACGAGAGGACGAAGAGGATGCGCTGCTGCGTCTGGTCTCAAGCTTGCTCGGCATCAATGACCGCGACAGCGCCTTGGCCCGTCAACGTGTCAGCGGTGGCCTTTGAGCCGCAAAATCGGAGCAGTTCACAACCCAAAAAATGAGATCACCCGCTTGGGTTGTTTTGACATCAAAGGCTTGGGGCAAGTTTTTCACGAACACAGCGTGTCGCGTCCGTTTCGGCGGAAAATGGCTCCATTTTGATCTGTAACAGATCATTAAACACAGATTGCGCGTTGAAAATCCTGAATTATAGGGGTTAATGGTGCATATATTATGAAAAATGGAACGAGAGCTTAGTGTCAAACCCAACTCCTGTTATCGAGGTTCGCGACTTACACAAAAGTTTTGGCAACCTCGAGGTCCTGAAAGGGGTCGACATCTGCGCACGCAAAGGTGACGTCGTGGCGTTGATCGGGTCTTCGGGGTCGGGAAAATCCACCCTTTTACGCTGTATCAACCTTTTGGAAAATAGCCAGCAAGGCGACATCCTGTTCAAAGACGAACCCGTTCTATGGCAAGGTGATGGCCCTGAGCGTCGCCCCGCTGACACAAAGCAAGTGCTGCGCATGCGCACCAATCTGTCTATGGTGTTTCAACAGTTCAATCTGTGGTCTCATATGACGATTTTGCAAAACGTGATGGAGGCACCGGTTACTGTGCTCGGTCTTCCTAAAGATGTCGCCGAAACCGCAGCGCGTGGCTATCTTGAAAAAGTCGGCATTGGTGAGAAATGTGATGCCTTTCCGGCCCAGCTTTCCGGCGGCCAGCAACAGCGTGCAGCGATTGCCCGCGGGTTGTGTATGAGCCCCGAGGCACTGTTATTTGACGAACCCACCTCGGCGCTGGACCCCGAACTTGAACAAGAGGTTATCGCGGTCATTAAGGATTTGGCCAGCGAGGGCCGCACCATGGTAATTGTCACCCACGACATGAAGCTTGCCGCAGATGTCGCTGACCATGTTGTGTTTTTACACCTTGGTCGGATAGAAGAAGAAGGCCCGCCGGCCACCCTGTTCGGCGCCCCAAAATCACAACGCCTGCAGCAGTTTTTAAGCTCAACCGTTGCAGCTTGAACACCAAACCTAAACAAAAAACCAAGGAGAAACTATGAAAAATCTTATCTTAACCACAGCCGCCCTGGCCCTGACCGCCGGAATGGCCTATGCAAGCGACACTGTGCGTCTCGGCACCGAGGGGGCCTATGCGCCGTGGAACTTTCTCAATGATGCCGGTGAAGTTGACGGCTTTGAGCGTGAGGTCGGCGACGAGCTGTGCAAACGCGCCAAACTGACCTGTGAATGGGTCGTGAATGATTGGGACAGCATCATCCCCAATCTGGTCTCTGGCAACTATGATGCGATTATCGCTGGCATGTCGATCACCGCTGAGCGCGATGAAGTAATCGATTTCACCACCAACTACAGCCAGCCTGACCCCTCTGCTTACTTGGCTCTGTCGAATGATGTAGATCTGGCTGGCGGCGTGATCGCCGCGCAATCCAACACCATTCAATCGGGCTATATCGCCACGACAAGTGCCACTTTGGTTGAGTTTTCCACACCGGAAGAAACCATCGCGGCCGTACGCAATGGCGAGGCTGATGCGGTGCTGGCTGACAAATCCTTTCTGGCGCCGATCGCAGCCGAGAATGCTGATCTGATGCTGACGGGCGACAACATCATGCTTGGCGGCGGCGTTGGCATGGGCATTCGTGAAAGCGATGGTGAATTGAAAGACAAATTCTCGGCAGCCATCGATTCGATGAAGGCTGACGGTTCGCTGAACGCGCTGATCACAAAATGGGAAATTGGCGAAACCTTTTAATCGTCTTTTGGCAAAGGGCCCCGCGCCCTTTGCCACCACTTAGCTTTTGTCGGCTCCCGCCCGTTATTGCCCTGCCCGTTATCCGGTCTAAGACCCTAAGAGGCCCCTGATTTTTAGTTTTTGTTCTGACCCCGAACTGTTGCCTCGGACGCAGTGGCTATTGTGTTACCTGACCACAGGTAAACACATGGGTTTTTACGCCTCATTTGCGACGGTCCTGCTGTTGCTGGCGATTACTGCGCCGACAGCGCTGATGTTTGGCTTTGCTGGTGCCAGCGCTGCGCGTTCACAGTTTGCGCCGTTGCGATGGTTTGGTAAAATCTATATTTCGATCGTGCGCGGTGTCCCCGACATTGTTTTCTTTTTATTTTTCGTCATTGCGTTGGATCAGGCGTTCGAATGGACACGCCATAAAACGCTCTGCCCCGACTGGACCGATAACATTCGCCAAGGTGCCGATTTTGTCGTCTGTCAGGCGGCAAAACTGCCACAGGGGGACGCCCCGCAATGGGTGCATAAAATCTATGGGTTTGCCTTGGCGGTGTTTACATTTGCGATCGTGTTTGGCGCTTTTGCCAGCAATGTGCTGTTTGGCGCAATGCATGCGGTACCACGAGCCCAGATCGAGACGGCGGAAGCTTACGGAATGACAAACCGCCAAAGTTTTTGGCGTATTCTGGTGCCCCAGATGTGGGTCTATGCCCTGCCCGGCCTTTCCAATCTGTGGATCGTTCTGATTAAGGCCACACCACTGTTGTTTCTGCTGGGTGTTGAAGACATCGTTTACTGGGCAAACGAACTCGGCGGCAGTAAACTGGCCCGTTTCAGCGCCTATCCCCATGGGGACTGGCGGATGTGGTATTTTCTGGTGCTCTTGGTCTTCTACCTTGCCTTCACCAAAGTCTCCGAGGTGGTTCTGGACCGAATGATGAAAAAACTAACCTATGGCCAATCCACAACGGGTGGCGCACAACAACAGGCTGCAGGCCTATGAGTTGCTGGGACACCGTTGCCGACTATGGCCTCAGAGCCATAGGCATCGGACTGCGCGGCTTGCCGAAAACCGATTTCACCCTGTGCCAGCAGGTGACACTGATCGGATCTGGCATGATCTGGAATGTCTATTTTGGCGCGATCTCCCTGTTTTTTGGCTTTTTCTTTGCCGTTTCTCTGGCGTTGGGTCAATTTTCAGACCGTTGGTGGCTCCGGCTTCCTGCGGATTGGTTTGTGTTTATCTTCCGGGGCTCACCGCTGTTTATCCAGCTGTTCTTTGCCTATTTTCTTTTTCTCAGCCTCAAGAAACACTATGGGTTTTTCGACCCGTTCACTGCCGCTTGGTTGGGGGCGTTGATCGTGCTGTTTTGTAACACAGCGGCCTATTCGGCGGCTATCTTCCACGGCGCCCTTCTATCGATCCCGAAGGGCGACATCGAGGCCGCCGATGCCTATGGGCTGTCAGGCTGGACACGGTTTCGCAAAATTGTCTGGCCGACAATGTTGCGTCTGGGTTGGCCGGCCTATACCAATGAAGCGATCTTTTTGTTTCACGCCACGGCACTGGTCTTTCTCTCGGCGTTTCCAGCGTGGCAACAACGTGGGGATGCGCTGTATTACGCCAGTTACTTTGCCGATAAAACTTTCAACCCATTCGTACCTTACCCCATACTCGGAGGATATTTCATCCTGCTGACCCTTCTGATCATTGGATTTTTCAGTGCGATCAACCGGCGACTGAACCGGCATATCCCCAAGGAGGATTATCAGAAAATCCGCTTGCGCTTAAACATGTTCCGATAGTAGCATTAATTTGATCAAATATTGACTTCAGTTGGTTTTAAATTGCATTTAAATAATAAAAATGCCTCAATCTGCTTTTATATTTGTGATCAAATCAAAGATGTGGCGTAAGACTTATGGAGAGACTGATGCAAGATTGGCTAGACCGGCACGCAAATATTACGGCTTTGCGCTTGGCTATTGCCGATCTCAACGGCCAAGCCCGCGGCAAACGACTGCCACGGCGGTTTTCAGATAAAGTTTTTTCTGGTGGCACAAGGCTGCCCTTTTCCACCCTGAATGTGGATCTTCTAGGCCAAGATATCGACGATAGCCCACTGGTATTCGACAGTGGCGACGCCGACGGCCTGCTGGTGCCCACAGAACGCGGATTCGTTCCCATGCCGTGGCTTGACACACCGACGGCGATGTTGCCCATGGGCATGTTTAATACCGACAATACCGCCTTTGATGGCGATCCCCGTCATGTCCTGCGTCGGGTGCTTGAGCGATACAAACAGCAGCAGCTGACACCGGTGTCTGCCATTGAAATGGAGTTTTATCTGATTGACGCCTCAGGACCAGAACCCCAGATACCCTGCGTGCCGGGGACCACATATCGCCATGCGGTGGCCGATACGCTGTCCATCAGCGCATTGGATGATTTCGACGGGTTTCTAACCGATCTGTATGCCGCCTGTGACGCGATGGATATTCCCGCCGATGCCGCAATCTCGGAAAGTGGTATCGGCCAGTTTGAAATCAATCTTCTGCACTGCGATGATGCACTGCGCACCGCCGACAACGCCTGGCTGTTTAAAATTGCCGCGAAAGGCGTTGCCCGAAGACACGGATTTATCGCCAGTTTTATGGCCAAACCCTATCCAGATAGTGCCGGGTCGGGAATGCATAGCCATTTTTCGGTGCTGGATGCCACAGGAAAGAATATCTTTGACGATGGTAGCGCGACCGGATCAGAAACGCTGCGGCATGCGCTGGCGGGTTGCCTTTCGGCAATGGCCGACAGTAGTTTGATTTTTGCACCCTTTGACAACAGTTTTGAGCGTCTTGTGCCCGGGGCCCATGCTCCGACCTCTCTGTGCTGGGCATATGACAATCGCACCACGGCATTGCGAATACCTGCAGGCCCGCCAAACGCTCGCAGGATAGAACATCGTGTCGCCGGTGCCGATGCCAATCCCTATTTGATGCTGGCCGCGATCCTCGGGGCCGCGTTGAACGGAATTGAAGACCAAATCCCGCCGCCGCCAGCCACTATTGGCAACGCCTATGACCGCACCGCACCACAAATCGCCCAGACCCTCGAACAGGCGATTACCGACTTTGAGCGCAGCAACCACATCAAGCGCTTATTCCCGGCGATGATGATCGATAATTTCACCCGCACCAAACACCAGGAACGCCGCATCCTGACGGATCTGGACAGCCAAATGCGCCGCGCAATTTACCTCAAGGCCCTCTAAACAAGCTTGTTGTCCAGAGCTGTAGGACATAGGCTAACCCAAAAGATTGAACAGGTGTTTTATGAAAATCGGCATTTTGGCAACCGGACATGCGCCAGACAGTCTGAAGACCGACCTTGGCGATTATCCCGCAATGTTCACAACGCTTTTGGATGGTCACGGGTTCACCTTTGAAACGTGGGATATTGAAAACCAGCAATTTCCACAGTCGGTGTCACAGGCTGATGGCTGGTTGATCACCGGCTCGCGCCATGGCGTTTACGAAAACCACCCTTGGATCAAGCCTTTGGAAACCTTTGTCCGGCAGGCCTATGAGACGCATATTCCGATGGTGGGCGTTTGCTTCGGTCACCAGATCATCGCACAGGCTTTGGGCGGAACCGTCACCAAATTCTCCGGCGGTTGGAATATAGGCCATACCGACTATACCTTCGAAGGCGCACCACTTGCTCTGAATGCCTGGCATCAGGACCAGGTGACCCAAATTCCAGCCGACGCCCGGGTAATAGGACAGAATAACTTTTGCGAAAACGCATTTTTGCTCTATGGCAACCGCGCCTTTACACTGCAGGCCCATCCCGAATTTGAAGCCGAGTTTATCGAGGGTTTGGCGCGCACGCGAGCGCCGGGCGTTGTGCCCACAGACTTGATAGAGGCCGCCTACGAGGCGCTTGACAACCCCATTCAAAATCAAGTTATCGCCAAGAGAATAGCAGACTTTTTCAAGTTAAAGAGGCCGTAATGTCAAATTGGATCGACAAGCTTCCTACCGCTGCGCAGACCTATCTTCAGAACCGACGTCTGGACGAGGTGGAATGCATCATCTCGGATTTACCCGGCGTGGCTCGCGGAAAAGCGGTGCCTGCCAGTAAGTTTGCCCGCCAAACATCGTTTCACCTACCGGATTCAATCTTTTATCAAACCATCACCGGCGATTGGGGTGAGGCCGCCGGAGATGAAGGGTTTATCGAACGCGATATGGTGCTGCGCCCGGATATGGCCACTGCAAGTGCGGCCCCCTGGACCGCCGATTGGACGCTGCAGGTCATTCATGACGCCTATGACCGAAACGGCGTGGCAATTCCATATTCGCCACGCAATGTGCTTAAACGGGTCGTGAAACTGTATCATGATCGCGGTTGGAAACCGGTTGTGGCGCCAGAGATGGAATTTTTTTTGGTAGCCCGAAATTTGGATCCAACCCAGAATATCAAGCCGATGATTGGCCGTTCGGGCCGACCAGCGGCAGCGCGGCAATCCTATTCAATGACCGCCGTCGATGAATTTGGGCCGGTCATTGATGACATCTATGATTTTTCCGAGGCACAGGGGTTTGAGATTGACGGCATCACCCAAGAGGGCGGTGCCGGTCAGCTTGAGATCAACCTGATGCACGGTGATCCCGTGACACTGGCCGATGAGGTGTTTTATTTCAAACGCCTGATCCGCGAGGCCGCGCTGCGCCATGATTGCTATGCGACCTTTATGGCCAAGCCCATCGCCACAGAACCCGGTAGTGCGATGCATATCCATCACTCGATTCTGGATATGGCCACCGGCAAAAATCTGTTCTCAAACGACGCAGGGCGAGAAACTGAGGCATTTTTCCAATTTATCGGCGGGTTGCAAACGCATTTGCCCGACGCAATTGCGATGATCGCGCCCTATGTCAACAGCTACCGGCGCTATGTCAAAGACCATGCCGCACCAATCAACCTTGAATGGGCCTATGACAACCGCACCACGGGCATTCGCATTCCGTTGGCCGACCCGCAATCGCGACGGGTCGAAAACCGGGTCGCTGGCATGGATTGCAATCCCTATCTGGGCATTGCCGCCTCTCTGGCTTGCGGATATCTAGGGTTGAACAATCAAGATAAACCCAGAGCTAAATTTTCCGGCGATGCCTATGCTGGCGATAGCGATATCCCGCGTGGTGTTGGCAGCGCTTTGGATAATCTCGATGCGGCGCTGGCGCTTCAAGAGGTCTTGGGGCCAGAGTTTGCGCGCGTCTATTCGATTGTAAAGCGCGCTGAATACGAGGAATTTTTGCAAGTTATCAGCCCTTGGGAACGTGAACATCTGCTGTTAAATGTATGAATCTACTTTATTCTAATGACACGCTTGGCCAGTACCCGGACAGCTGGTACGCAGCAACAACCGCACCGCTGGCCGCCTTTGCCCCCTTGGACGCAGACATTCGCGCTGATGTCTGCATCATTGGGGCTGGATATACTGGTCTGTCGGCGGCGCTTGCTCTGGCCGAGCGCGGCTATGACGTTGTGATACTTGAGGCGCAGCGTGTGGGCTTTGGCGCGTCGGGGCGCAATGGCGGGCAATTGGGCAGCGGCCAAAACGTTGATCAAGGCAAACTCGAACGGATGATGGGCGCCCATGACGCCAACCAACTCTGGCATTTGGCAGAAGATGCAAAAGATTTGGTCAAAACACTGATCGCGCAGCACCGCATAGATTGCCATCTGAAACCCGGGGTTGCCCATATGGCACTGACGGCAAAAGAGATGGCCGCGCTTCACCTTGAGGCCGAGCATTTGTCGGATCATTATGGCTATGACCAGATTGTCACGCTGGACAAGGTGCAAGGACAGGCTCTTTGCCCATCGCCGGCCTATCACGGTGGCTATCTGGACCGCGGTGCGGCGCATTTACATCCGCTGGCCTATGCGCTGGGGCTGGGGCGCGCCGCCAAAGCCGCCGGCGTGCGCATTTATGAACGCAGCGAAGTCACAAACATCTGCAAAGGGACAAAGCCGGTGATCACCTGCCGTGACGGAGCGGTCAGCTGCACCCATGCTATTGTGGCCTGTAACGGTTATCTGGGACAGCTCAACCGCAAGCTTGCCGGGCGGGTGATGCCCATCAATAACTTTATCGCCGCGACCGAGCCGCTGGGCAAAGACACGGCCAAAGTGCTGACGCAAGACGTGGCTGTCGCGGATACAAAGTTTGTGGTGAACTATTTTCGCCTGTCACACGACGGGCGATTGTTATTCGGCGGAGGCGAGAATTACAGCTATCGCTTTCCCACCGATATCGCGGCCAAAGTGCGCAGACCGATGCAAAAAATCTTCCCGCAGCTGCGGGACGTCAAGATTGACTATGCGTGGGGCGGCACACTGGCCATCACCGCGCATCGCCTGCCCTATCTGACGCGCCTCGATAACAATATTCTGTCCGCCTCGGGCTATTCTGGACACGGGGTCGGTGCGGCCACACTATCGGGCAAATTGCTGGCGCTGGCCATCGCCGGACAATCCGAGGGGTTTGACACAATGACGCGGATGCCCTCGGTGCCGTTTCCCGGCGGCAAATGGGTGCAATCACCCCTGCTCAAATTAGCGATGACTTGGTACAGTCTGCGGGATACTCTGGGCCTTTAATCCAGGAGAGGCTCCAAGCGATTAAATCATAGTCAAAGAATGCGCTTGTCTGGTCCGGAAAGGTCGTCAGGAATTTTTATTTACGTCCTAGAATAACCATAACCTTCATAAATTAAAGTTTTGAATTTATCATGTTGACCTTTTTTAAAATAAAATCAACTTAGACCACAGGAATTGCTACTTTGGTCAGGAGTATACGCATGGTCGAGACAAGTCTTACCGTTTTAATTATCGTTGAAGGGCAGAAACCCGCCTCCGTAGAACTGAAGCGCGTTGATAGAAACCTTACTGTGCGCTGCAACTGTTCGTCGGAGGATAAAATCTGCAATCATATCATTTCAACTCTCTTTGGAGAAGAAGCCAGAATTGTTGGTTGTGACGGGACATTGACCAAAACCATTGCAGACATGCTTGCTGGAAGCGATGTTGAACATGCCTTTTGGAAATTACGTGACCTAACGGTGCAATCAGCCGAACTCAAGGCCGAACTCGCAAAGGCCCGGACAGACCTTGGCGAAGCAATTGTGGATTACAAACCTTGGTAACAGGACCAGCGTGACAGAACACTGGCGCGGATATCTAATAATAATCCTTTTACAGTAAGGCTCCGTAATCCCAGTAAAGAGCACCAAACACATATAACATTGTCCCACACATCATGCGGTTGCTCGTTGGCAGCGGCTTGAGCATCATTATCTCTAATAATTGCGGGGATCTTTACCGTACCTAATAATACCAACCAACTTATAAATATTTCACAAAAAAGGTTGCAAACGGTTCTCAAGTCGTCATCAAAAATACAGAAATAGCGTGGTTTTGAACCTATCGCAGATCGAAGGCTTTTCACAGCTTGGGTGAGGTTCCGTTTTGGCACTAATGTTAAGTATCAATTACCTTTCTAAGATACAGAGAAAAGCGTTCAGCCTGATATTGGAGTGCTGCCAAACCTGTTTAAAGCCTGCAAACACTCAATAACCAACAGCCTGATGCAGTCTTCCAAACTTAGTCAGAAATGCCCCAGCTTCAGCAGGCCGCATAATTGACAAAGGCCATGCACCCAAATCCTTCGGTCAAGAAATACGCGCCCGCGACCCAACCAAGAGGCACAAAAATCCATTTGCATAGTTTATTTCGGGTCGGATCAAGCTGTTTAGCGTACTCAATCAATAACAATTGGTAGCGGTCCTCACTGCACCCCATGGCCAAAATCATATCCAAAAACATCAAGATTATGGAGGGCAGCCAAAGAAAGTTTAGGGCCAGCGCAAAGATTAGAAATGTATCCACCTGACTCACGCTCCCAAACCGGAAAATTATTTTTTAGCCAACAAGCCAGACGCCATGTCACTTTCCAGTTTATTAAAAGACACGGCAACCAAAGTAGTTTAATATTTTAGTATCCAAAGTGTATCAAATTCTGTGAGAAAATCAAATATAACTTGAGTTTACATGAATAGAGCCCGTGAATTAGGCTAGGTAAATTGAAATTTTACCGCAAAATTGCGCACTCAAGCTGCCTTTCTCTACGAACCTCTAGCGCGCGCGCAGAGCTCCAAAACAACGAGCCGCGCCTTTGAAATAGCTTCAACCGATGAGAAAAATGTTTCTTTGCTTTACCTTACAAATGACCCTGCACAAAAAATTATCGAGATAGAAACCTCACAATCAAAGTTACATAACGCCGTCTAATGGGCCCACATATACAGCCGGTCAAAAAGACAAATTAAATGTCAGCTCCACCGTATGCTGACAGTCCACAAGTTGATATTATACTCGATCCTGTGAATTTAACATGAGGCGAGATGGACCAGCGCCTCACATCCTGTTCTTTCGGTCAATAGGTAGGCCGCGACCATCCAACCCAGCGGTACAAAAAGCCAACCGAATAATTTGACGCGCAACGTATCACCACTTTTGCCATGCCGCGCCATGACTTTGTCAAAACGCTCGGTATCGCCGCCTATGATTCCGAGGCTATCAAGAAGAAAATTAACGAGAGCCGGTAGCCAAAAAAAATTCACAGCCAACGCAAAGATTATAAAATCTCCCATGAGCGAGCACACCCCATTAACACTGCTTTAGATTAAAACTCATAATCAAAACCGTCAAACAATTTAAGTTTTCACCCAGAAGCGTTTCTATTTACATAAGAAAGCAATCAGCGCCGCCCATATAATTCCGCCTTGCTAGTATGTATATATATCACCGACTTCCATATAAATTCTCGAGTTTATGTGAAAGTTCGAATACAGACGAAGCCACTCTAGGCTTAAACTTTTTGAGCAAGCCAGCTCAATGCGGATTAGAGTTTGTGCATAGGCAAACAAATAAAAGAAGCAAAATTCTACTTGATAAAACGGTCGACACCCAGTGCGAATATCCCAAAACGGACGATGTCATTGACCCGTACAGGATGGTTTGAAAAAGCCAATTGGTGAGCGCGTTATTGTCAAATCCGGTGTTTGAGGTCTGTCGGTTATGCGGCGATCTGGTCCGGTTTGGTGGCATCAATTCCGTCTTTGAAGCTGACGCCTTTGATGACTTTGGCAAGGTAGTCAAATCCGCGTAATCGTCTCCAGTTTTGCGCGGCGCATTGGCCCAGTTTAAACATCAATTGCAGCATGCCATCGCCTGACATGCAGTCGTTTGAACGCTTGGTCCGGTGGCGGATCATGACAAAGGCGCTTTCGATAGGATTACGGGTGCGGATGCGCTGCCAATACTGGGCGGGGAAGTCGAGGAATGCCATGAGGTCTTCGCGGTCTTTTTGCAGGCACAGCGCCACTTTGGGATATTTGGACTGATAGGTTTTGGTGAACAAGTCAGAGGCCTTTTCCGCATCATCTTTGGTCTCGGCCTGCCAAATGTTGTGGATCGCGTTATGAGCCTTTGGCTGAAACAGCTTGGGCAGGCAATTGAGTACGTTGATTGTTTGGTGTTGCCGACACCGCTGCTGTCGGGCCGCGGGATAGACTTCATCCATGGCGACCCACACCCCTATGGCACCGTCTCCAATCGCCAATTGGGGGGCATTCAGTCCCCGGATTGTGAGGCGGAGCAGAACTTCTCGCCAGCTTTGGGTTGACCTGCCCACCCCATCTTCAATGGCCAGGACTCGCCTCTTGCTACGGGCTGTGAGCCCAACGATCACATGGGCGCAGAGTTTGTCGTCTTTGCCGCGTAGCCCACTGTGGACACCATCAGCCCAGATTTAGGCAATGGCTCGTCATCGAGATCAGCGTCTCTCCAGTTCCCGTATAACTTTGCCTAATCGCGACTTTAGCCGAAAAATCGTATTTGCCGACAACCCTGTTGCATCAGGGCCCAGAAGGGCTTTAAGGGCGGGGGCCATCTCGCCGCGGGAAACCCCTTTGAGACAGAGCCATGGCAAGGCGGCATCCAACGACTTGGACCTGCGCACATAGGGCGGCACCAAGGCAGACCGGAATGTCACCGGTGTCCCGTCCTTGGAGCGAACCTTAAAACTGCCTACATTCACAAGACCAAGGCCGGTTTGGAATGGTCGGGCCGGATGGTGTCCATTGCGCACGACAGCCGCATGACCCGTCCCGGTACGCACGTCGGTGAATTGTG
>OCVR010000248.1_pt1 | contig 44914 bp, 62 predicted proteins | sample 1539091 | NCBI WGS metagenome assembly OCVR01 (sample SAMEA3355530, study PRJEB22509) | marine metagenome | biome: marine; feature: coastal ocean; material: water | place: USA | collected 2010-08-07 | depth 16 m | reverse complement strand
TAGTTCGTTAAACCAAAGAGATGAAAAGAAAGAGCCTGCAGTTTTAGATCCTGTGTTATCTAGAAATACTTATCTAAATACTATTAAAGGTAAAGATAAAGAAGGTAATGAGTATTCATTAAAAGATTTTAATAATACAGAGGAGATTTTTCTTCAAGCATTTGAAGATGTGTTTAATGAGTTCGGATTAACTATACAACAAGCTGATGTTACAGGTGATGTAATAAAAATACTTGGTCAAGATGGTAAAGAAATAACTAGAATTTCTACCCAATATAAAGGCTCTGGTCAAAAATTTATTAACTTCCTTAAAGGGTATCTTAAAAATGTAGATGGTGGAATTCTTAAAGAGTTATTATCTCAAGGTGTAATACCAAAGATAGCTAAAGGTAAAACAAAACCAAAGGCAGATGAACCTGATGATGGTAAACCAGACACAACTCTAAATCAAACAGAAGAAGATTGTCCAGGGACTTGGGATGATATAATGAAAACATGTGGGTAAATAATAAAATATGACTGATAGAAAATTTAAAGCACCTGATGGTAAAGTGTATGACGAATCGTTTCTTATAGAAAGATATGGTCAAGAAAAGTTTGATGCTTTTGTATCTGATAATAGTTTAGAAGAAATATCTACAGTAGAAGAATCTGTTTTAGATGAAGATGAGTTTACTGCACCTGATGGTAAAAAATATACTGAGTCATTTTTAGTAGAAAGATATGGTCAAGAAAAGTTTGATTCATTCGTTGAAGAGGGTTCTTTAAAAAAAAAAGATGTTATCGATTCAGACTCTTCGGTTGGCATTTCAGAATTTCAAGGCTTTGATTCCATACCTAAACCTGCACCAAAAACTATTGATGAGCTAGGAATGTATCCTACTCAGGAGGAAGCAGATGCTGCTTTTCAGTTAAAGGCAGATGAATTTAAAAAAATAAGAGAAGCAAATGAACAAAGAGAGGCAGAACGAAAGGCTCGATTTGACATAACCGATGAGGAAGCTTTATCTCAATTAAAGCAAAAAGAACTTAAAGATCAAGAACAAGTTATTGAAAGTCAGAAAAAAGAATCTGACATTGTAAGAAATTCACAAGAGTTTCAAGACAATCTTTCTACAATAGATGCAGAGCTTACCTTTAAAGAGCAAAATGAAGTATCTGCATTATTAAATAAAAAGTTTGGAAAGTACGGTTTTATTGCCACACCTGCAGGTCAATATGGAAGAGATGTGGTGGTTGTTAGAACTTTAAATGGAAACGACAGGATAGTTGTAGAGGTGGATAATTTTACCTTTGATGGTAGTGGCGAACCAACTTCTAAAAAATTAAAAGATTTTATAAATAGTAATGCAAGAGCTATTGATGACCGAACTAAGGTTCAGACTGAAGAAGATTTAGCTATAGAAGATGAATTAAATAAAGCCACAAGAGCAAGGCAAATAAGACCTGTGGCTATGGTTAATTCTAATGGTACAGAGTCTACTGTAAAATTTATGTCATATGAAGAGGATGGTAAGTACTATGTAGCACCAACCTTATTTCCAAAAGACCCAGACAATCCAACCTCAAGACCTAGTGATTGGTATGAATTAAATATGGAGGATTCTATATTTTTAGCAAAGCAAAGAGGAGAAGTTTTTGAGTTTGATACTGAGGAACAATCACAAAATTTTGCAGAAGGAAGTTGGAAAAATGTTAGCACTGCTGATATTGAAGCAGATAAGTTTTATGCTGAAAGAGGTTTAGATTATATGACTAGCCGAAAAGCATATGATGATTACCAAGATTTAAGTGAAGAGATTGATTTTATAGAAGGAACTATTACAGGTGAGCTTTATGATAAGAGGTATGAAGAAGGTTTAACCAAAGAAGAAAAAGAACAGTTCGGAGATCTATATGTAAATGGAAGGGTAAGGCTTGATGCTGAGGAATACCTAAAAGAACTAGAATCTAAAAGAGATAAGCTTTCAGAGTTTGTTATGCAAGATGAAAGCCAAATAAGAGCTAGAGAAGACTTTGATGAATATTTAATAGATAGAGTTCAGAAGACTGCTACTGTAGCTGCAGAATCAAACCGAGATGCAAGGGTTGCAGAGTTTGTATTAAACAAAGAAATAGAACAAAATCTTGGTGTAAGTATAGAGGAGCTACTAAACTTTGTTCCACAAAATGAAGCACAATCAAGATTAAAAGATAAATACACGAAAGACCTGGTTACCGTAAATGTTGCAAAAGAACAAGCTGCAGCAAAGTATGAAGTGGCAAATACTTTTTATAGTAAGAAAGTAAATAAGTCTCTTCAAGGAGACTATGTGGATAATCTAGAAGGATTTAATACTGCAGTAGATAATGGATATAAAAGAGGTCAGGCAATGGAGGTTATTCTTGCTATGGCTTTAGGTATTGAAGACTTAGGTGTTTTAAATGCCACAAATAGCAAAGAAGAAAACGCAAAGCTTATATCAAAGTATTTAGGATCACAATCACCTAATCTTAGTCGTGTAAGTGCTAGGTTTGCAGCAGCAAATACAGGTGAAGAAATTGCTGATGTAATTCTTGACAACCCTTTAGAATGGATGTTCACATTAGCAGGAGAATCACTAAGTCAGCTTTTACCTTATGGTGTAAAGTTAATACCCACGTTTGCAGGAGTTGGTGCAGGTACTGGTGCAGCAATAGGTAGTGTAGCTCCAGGAGCAGGGACTTTGGCAGGAGGATTATCAGGTTTAGGGTATGGTGCTAGAACAGGTTTTGCTTTAACAAGCTTTGCAATGGAGTATACCAACTCTGTATTAGATGGATTAGAAAAAAATAATTATAACTACCTAGACCCTCAGCAGGTAGAGAAAGGATTAGAAGACCAAAGGGTGTGGGATTATGCGAATGATGTTGGTGTAAAAAGAGGTGCTATTATAGGCTTAGTAGATTTCCTTTCTTCAGGTTTAGCAGGTAGAGTATTTAAACCTGCTTCAAAGCTTTCATCAAGAGGTGCAAAACTTGGATTGTTTGCTGCAGAACGTGCAATATATGACCCTGCTGCTGAAGGGTTTGGAGAGTATTTAGCTCAAGTTGGTTCAGGTCAAGAAGTAGACTTTAAAGAAATTTTAGCAGAGATGGGTGGTGCAGGAGGAAATAATGTTTCTATGGCAAGCTTCAATGTAATGATGGATGCTAGAAGAAACACTAATTTAAAACTAGCAGACTTTTTAGCAAATGATTTAGAGGGAATGGTTAATGACGTTGCTAGTGATAGTCGTGTTTCTAATTGGGCAAACAACATGTTAAAGCTTGGTAAGATTAATGATGACCAGGCACAAAGAATACAAGAAAATGTAGGCATCAGAAGACAGATAAACGAACTGCTAAATGTAAGTAAGGCTGCAGTTTTATCATCACCAAGAACTAAAAAAGCAAGAGCAAGGTTAGCTGAGTTGATAGATGCAAGGAATCAACTTACTCAGTCAACCAATACAAAAGAAATATTTAGAAAAAAAATTAGTGATATTAATGCTGAGATTGCTGAGATTGCTGAAACAAACAAAATACCTGAACAACAATCAATAGATGCTGATGGTAAAGTTGTTGGCACTGGTGTTAACCTTAATAATATATTAGGTAAAACTGAAAGAAAGAAAGCTGCAAAGTATGTTTGGGGTGGAAAGATGTTGACAAAAGAAAAGTTCTTAAAAAAATTAGATAACCTAACTAGTAAACGATTTAGAAGAATGGGTAGTACCACAGTAGTTGGTGATCCTGAAGTCGCTGCTATACTAAAATCAAAAATAAATGCCATTCAAAAGCCAAGCACAGAGAAGGTGGATGTACCTCAACAAGCCAGAGATGGCGAAACGTTGGGAGAAGGAGACACCCAAATCGACACTACTACCGAAGAGGTTACGCAAGTCGAAAATGAGACGCAAACGCAAGAAGCGATAACAATAGGACCTACGCCTGTTGAAGTAAGCGAAACTATAGAAGAAACATTTACTCCTGAAGCAGTAGTAGAAAATGTTGTTGTTGAAGAAACTCAAGAGCCTACAGGTGTACAGATTGTAACTAAACCAGATAATACATTTGCAGTTGTTGAAAACGATGTTGTTGTTGAAGATAACATTGAGACTAAAGAGTCAGCATTAGATGTCGCAAATAAAACTGCTCCAGTATTTAGAGATACTCCTGAAGCTGAGGTTCAGTTTAAAAAAGGAGATAAAGTAAGCGTATTTATGAGAGGCACTAAAGCCGATGGACCAGAAGACGCAACAATAATTTCTATAGATCCATCTGGAGTTGCTATAGTTGAAAACACCGAAGGATTATCAGACGAAGTATTTATTAAAGATATAACTACTACTCCTGAATCTGAGGTTGAAATTGAAGCTGATGATGAGGTGGTTTACGAAATGAACAAGACCAATAAAAGAATATGGTCTAAAGATTTTGAAATACTAGATAATCGTCAAGGACAAGAACAGGCGTTATTTGATGATGAAGGAAATAAGACAAGTGATAAATGGTGGATTGTCAATAAGGTTACAGGACAAATAATTGAGGTAGGTACAAAAGCAATGGCTAAAGATGTTATTGCAAATGCTCCTGCGTATGCAGAAGCCTTTGGTGATGGAACAAAGGTAGAGACTAATATGCTTATTACTCCTGCTCCTGAAGCTGAGGTTGAATTAGCTCCTTCTCTTCTAAAACCATTAAAGAAACATAAAACTGCATATGAAAATAATACTCTAGAAGAAGTAGATAGACGAGGTATTATTGCGTATGCATTAGATAAAAAATCAAAAGGAAAAAGATTAACTAGGTTTGAGAATACTATTTTAAATACATCTAACCAGGAGACTGTAAGTGATATACAGATATTAATTGAAGATATTGATATTCGTGCAAGACAACGTCAGGACTTTGATCAAGAGGTTGCAGACCTTGAGGCGTTTGTAAATCAAACCAATCCACAGTTTCAATTATCTACAAAAGTTACTCCAGAAAATAAAAAGAAAGAACTTGAAGCTGAAGCTTTGAGGTTAATGGAAAACTTTGAAGAGGAGGAGATGGCTTCTGTTGCATTCTCTGTAAAGAAATTAAAACAAACTAAAGATGCTCTACCTGAAAATTACTGGACTGTATCTGAAGTAGAAGACGAGAGTGGTCTTATCCCTGTAGAAGTTGAAGGTGGTTCAGGTTTTGTAGATGCCCAAGGGGACATCAAAGGTGTATATAAATTTACAGAAGCAGTAGAGAAAAAAGTAAAAGGAGTTGCCGATAAGATATTGAAAAAAGCAGTAGACTTTGGAGGTATCAAGCTAGATAACTTTGACAATTACCTTACAGACATATATAAGCGTAATGGTTTTAGAGTAGTTTCTAGGACACCATTTAATGAAGAGTATGCTCCAGAAGGTTGGAACAAAGATACTGATGGAACACCTGATGTAATTGCAATGGTGTATGATCCTGACAATGTAATTGATATCGAAGAGAAAACTTTCTCTGACCCAGAAACAGGTTATGACCAAATGATAGAGTACAGAGATTCTGTAATTCAAGAGGCTAAAAACAAAGCGATTCCAAGTATAGTGCCTATTGAAATAAAAGAAGGAACTAAGTTTGCCGAGAAGGTAAAACGTATGGGTTTATTTGAGTTGATAGGAAAGAAAATAAACTTAGTAATGGCTGACCAGCTTGTTGCTAATGATAGGTTTATGGGAGGTCCAATGTTTCCATATATGGAGAAGTTGTTTGGCAAAGTGGCATGGGCATCTATAACAGAAAAGGCTGCTAAAGCAATTATTAAAGGTGCTATCAAGTCAGACTATACTGTTGTATTTAACATGAGTCCTACTGCAATCATAGGTAATGAGGCATTCAATAAAAATATTTTAGAATCCCTGGATAAAAACCAACAAGAAGACTTGTTTTCTCAGATACAAAGATATGCTGCTGCACAGAAAAAGAAATTATTTAAGAAGGAAGCTTCTGAGTCTACAACATTAAAAGAGTTTTTTGATGCCATAAATAAGTCTTCATCTACTAAAAGAAAAGAATTTTTACAAGCTATAATACCTACTACTAAAAAGAAATCAAGTACAGACATAGGAATATTTTTAGAGAACATAGGTTTTACCATGGAGAAGTTAACGGCTGATGTATCTCAAGATTTTGTAGCTAATTTACCTGTCGGTGCATTAACTACTGTGATTGAGGTTACAGATAAAAATGGAAACAAGGTCACCAAAGAGACTGCAGATGAAGCACTTATAACTCCAGAAGACCAGGAGAATGAAGACCTGCCTAAACATGACAACTACCCATACTTTATCAGAGGCAAAGCAGTTGCTATCCTTGAAGAAACTACTCCTTTCTGGAACATGGTTGGAAGGGTGAGAGAAACTATTGAAAAGAAAGTTACAGGAGTAATTAAAAGAAAGGCAACCAAGACAATAGAGAAGGGTAAAAAGATAGCTACTAAAGTAAAGTTTACTGCCAAGCAGGCTTACAACGATGCCTACTATCAAGCTCAATTAAATGCAGATAAAATATATACATTTACCGACCCTAAAGTAGAAGAGTATTCTAAATTTATAAACTTATTAAAGAAGTCATTTCCAAGTGTTGAGGTTGTAGATACTCAAGAAGGCTTTGATAATTTATTAGCTAACCCAGAGGTTGTTGCTTTAACAACAAAAGTACAACGAGACCAAGAGAAAGTATATGGTGCAGTGTTCCAGGGGAAATTATACTTGAATCCTGCTGCTGCCAATCTTAATACACCTATACATGAGTTTGGTCACATATGGAATAACATTGCTAAACAACAAAGACCAGAACTATATAATAAAGGCTTAGAGCTTATTGAGTCTGACAACACATATGTAAAGCAGATTGAGAATAGTGCTGAGTATCAGAGGGTGATAAAGCAAATGAAGAAAGAAGGAAGGACTGAACAAGAGATTCGTGAGTTTATCCTTGAAGAAGCATTGGCTACTGCTATTGGAGACAAGGGTGAATCATTTGCTAATGCTGCAGTAAAAGCTGATTTTAAGAATTGGTTAAAGAAACTATATCGATTTGTAAAATCAATGGTAGGTTTGTCTCAGTATACTGATGAGCAAATACAAGACATAACACTTGATCAATTTTTGCAAGGTGTTGTAGTTGATTTACTATCAGGAGAGCAAGTATTTAAGGATGCTCAGGTCAAGGAGTTTCCTGGTCAGCTTCAGTTGATGACAGGAATAAGTCTTGATGAAACATCTATGACCACTATTATATCTGCAGGTAGAGAGCAAGGATTCTCTGATGCAGTTATAAAAGAAGTATTAAAAGGAAGAGGTTTTAAAGCTACTGAAATAAACAAAGCTATGGTTGTAAACCTAGATAATACATTGTTTGATGATGTAGTTGTTCCAGTTGAGTTCGGTAATATGGAAGGTGGTATGGAAGAGGGTAAAGCTTTGTTTGATAAGATAAGAAAGAAATTAAAGTCTTATGCTCAACCAAGAACTACTAGAAGAACACGTAGAGAAACTGACGAAGAAAAACAACAGAGAGTAACAATGCTTAGGTCTGCAAACCCTACATTGTTTGCAATGACAGACGAGGAAATAACTAGACGTTACCCAAGAATAGGCGTAACTGAAACTATAACTGTACCTCCTAAAACCAAATCAGAAATTAGAGCAAAAGCTTTGGAGCTATTAAAAGCAGAAGCTTCGTTCCAGGCACAACCTGAAACAACTCAAAGACAACTTATAATAGCCTTAGACAAGACTATAGGTACTCGTGCTAACAAATTAGTGTCTCAAGAGATAAAATCTCTTAAACAAAGGATAAAGGATTATCAACAAGGGATTAAGGATATACAAGAAGCTAAACGTGTTCTTAGAAACTATATACGAAAAGCTTTACCTAAATCTAATCTATATACCCAAGGGAGTATCACTAAGATTGTTTCACGTATTGCGAAAGCTACTCCTAAAACTATTCTTAGTGATGTAGAGTATGTAAACAAACAGGTAGATGCTCAACGAGAAATAATGAAAAGGTCTGTCATTAAGAAAATGGCAAAGCTTGTTTCTGAAAAAAGTAAAAAAAGAATAACAGAGGCAAACAAAGCCAAAAGTAAAGGTATAGCAGCAGAAGCTCAGTCATTCTTTCAGGAAGCAAATAACATATTAAAACTTGTTCTGAATAATGACACTGATGGCATGTTAAGGATTTTAGAAGAACTTAGTGTAAATGAAGATGTAATTACTCAGGCTATAATAAAAGAGATTAATGGTGAAAAGCTAACTGCTGATGAACAAAGACTTATAAATTTATCTTATGCTTTTGATAATTTCTCTGACCTTGCGAACATGACTTTAGAGGAAACTACTGAACTATACAATGCATTCAAAGATTTAAATGCAGAAGGGATAAGAAGATTTAAAGGCAGAAGAGCAGCTCGTGCAGAGCAAATTGCTGAAATGAATAAGCAGGCTGAGGTTGAAATAAAAGAAGGTTTCCCAGAAGTAATAGATCAAGATGGTAACCCAAAAAACACAAACCAACTCGCACAAGACCGAGTTAGAATAGAAAAACTGTATGCTGAAAAGAAATACTTGAAATGGGCACGAGAATACATAAACCACTATAGGTTTGGTTCATTTGCTGAGCTGATAAGAGGATTTAAAAATAACCTCAAACACTTAGGAACACTGTCTAATAAGCTTGATAAAGCAGGTAGTTTTTTTACAGATAATGTATACCGAAGATTAAACTTGGCTGACGAAGCCAACATGAAAAGTTATTTCAGAACAATGAATAAGCTAGATGATATAGCTAACAGTGTAGGTGGTATAACAAAAGGCTTTAGAGAGATTCGTAATAAAATTTATGAGTCTGGAACAATGAATATAAAAACAAGAGAGGCACTAGATGATGGAACATTAGGTCCACCCTACATGACCACATTAAGTCGAGATAAACTTTTAAGAATTTATGCGTTGCATAAAAATGATACTCAAAGAGAAAAACTTGAGAGACAAGGCTTTGGTAGAGCAACGATGAATGACATTGAAGCTTTCTTAGGTAAGGATGTGACTGAGTTTGCAGATAAAATAGTTTACTTCCTAAGTAATGAGTATTATAATGAAACTAATGATGTGTATCGTGCTGCCAATGATGTAAATCTTAATTACGTACAAAATTATTTTCCAACTCAAACAGTTTCTACAAGCAAAAAGATGACTTCATTGCTTGCTGATGGAGATTTTAATGCAATATTTAATGCAGAAAGTGCACCTGCACTTAAACGTAGGTCAGATAATAAAGGAAATGTAAATATCGATTTAGATTTTTCAGCTACATTAATTGACCATGTTAAAGCAATGGAAAGATACAAGGCATATGCTATTCCAACAAAAATGCTTCAAGGTGTCTTTAGTGACCCATATGTTAGGTCACTTTTAGAATCTTTAAAAGTGCAGAAAGTCATGAGACAAGCAGTTAACTACGCTATAAACCCTGACTCATATGTACATAACTCTGCACCAATGAGGTTTATTACATCTCTTCAAAGTAAATATACTTCTTTTGCTTTAGCTTTAAAGTTTATGCAGATACCTAAACAAATGTCTTCGTTTGTGAATGCATTTGAAAACTATAGTTTTAGGAAAGAAGGACAAACACCTGGTCTTGATTTAGTAATGTTTATGGTTGATGCCTCTATGTTGTATGCAAATTTACTAGCAGAAGTCGCAGTGATTGGAGCAGAAAAAGTATCAGGTAAACATATTGGTTTAAAAAGCAGACCACTAACAGAAGCTATGGGTATGTCTGGTTCATTAAGAAAAAGGATCGAACTTGGTGTGCAAGGAGATTTAGTAGGACTTGAGGCAGGTCAACCAACATTTAAAAATATAGAAAGTAACCAGGCATTATGGGCAAAGCTTGGTAGAGGTGGTCGTAGACTTGCTGCTTCTCCAACTGTTATTGGAGATATTGCAGGTGTAATGGGTTATATGATTAACTATAGACGTAATATTAAAAACGGAATGAGCAAAGCCAAAGCTTTGGAAGAGTTTAATGATTATAATGCCACTCAGCAATCAAGGAGAGCTACGGAAAAAATTCCTTTACAGATGAATGCAAACGCAATCACCAGGAGTTTATTAATGTTTGGTAGTACATTGTTTTTACAAATGAATAAGGTAATGTCGTCTGGCACAAACATAATGAGGGGGATGAAAGATGTTGGTGATGCAATGATAAAAGGAGACATTAAAAAAGCAAAAGAGGGAGCAAAGAATATTAAGATAAAAGATATTCGTGGACTATATTTAAATCTTGCCGTTGCTAATGTTATGTTTACTTTAATGGCTAATATGTTTAAAATAACAAGTGATGACCCAGAAGATAGAGAGGAAGCATTACAAAGAATGACAGACGCTATGTTTGGATTAAACTTATTATATGCAATTCCTTTCTTTGAATTTGCAGAGCAAGCAGTTATAGATTCTAGAGGTGGAAGAAGAAAAGTAAATGCAGGTGTCAACCCATTAGGATCAATATATTCTAGAATAAACAATGAAATAAAGTATGAAGATTCAAATGCCGTATATGCAATTTCAAAGAACTTATTAGAGTTAGGAGTAGGTGTTCAGTTTGACCCAATGATAGGATTAGCTGAAACTTTTACAGGAGGATTTGATGAAGAAACAATGTATGATTTGCTAGGAGTTAGTTACTCATACAGACCAGGGACTAAAAAGAAAAAATCAAACACAAGTTCTTCTAATAAGAGTAACTCAGGTGGAATTGATATGACTATGGATGGTGAATCATTAAGTGGTAAAAGTGGTAAACGTGGTAAGAGTAGTGGTGGAGGAATCAATATGACTATGGATTAAAAAGAAAAGAGTCTCTTTAAAGAGACTCCTTTCGGCTATTAATCAAAGTCTAGATTATGAGAGTAATCCACACTAAAAACAAAACAGAATTGATTAAGGCAAATATAACAAAATTTTTCTAAATCTCGTCTTTAAAAGTAGATTTTATATTGTTTAAGGTTGAAATAAGTTTATTTATATTGTATTCTGCTTCATTAAAATCTTTATCAACTAGGCTTTCATATATTTCGCTTGACTGGTCGTGTATGTTATCCATCAAATGGTTAATGTATTTAATTCTTTGTTCATCTAACGGACTTATGATCATATTTCCATTATTGTTTCAGCATTTTTAATTTTAGACAAGTCATACTTTAATTTACCAACCCTTCTTCTAAGTTTTTGAATATCTACTTCTTGAGAAGATAATATATCTTTTGCATCTTTATATAAAATACCTTTATTTACAAAGCTAACATCTGTAGACCTCTTTAATATCTCAATAGATACGTAATACTTATTGTGAATAGTATTTAACTTATGTAAATCTATCTTTTGCAAGTTGTTTTTTTTAGCTACTGCTATAGCTTTTTTTATTTCTTCAAATCTTTCCTGTAATAAATCAATTGGTTCTGTCATAATTTCTCAATGTTTGTTTTTGTTTTACATAGTCTAAATACTTTTCAATATCTATTTTTTTTATATCTACATACATTGGTTTAGAGTTTTCTTCTATTACTAATAGAATATCAAAAAATATAGGATTGTTTTTTTTCACAACCCCTCCTATAAAGTAACAATCTGAAATGTCTGTATTAAATAAATCATAATCTACCTTGTAAAGTAGTTCTATAATTCCAATCTGAACGTCTTCAGGGAGTTGACGTAAATAATCAACCACATAAAAACTAAGATTAAATACATTTAATCCATCACTTGATATCTCCTCTGTAAACCTCTGTTTTAAATCCATGTTTTTCTAATTCTTTTAATCGATATATCTGTAACTCTGATAGTTTACCACCTTCTTTTTTTATCTCACTAAAAAGTATCTTTCCATCTGGGTGAACTGCGATAAGGTCAGGGATGCCGTTCTTATTAGTCTTGATCAGCTTAATAACATAGTAACCCTCTGACTCTAATTGTTTAATTCTCTTCCCTTGTATCCTCTGCTCTGTCATTGTCCCAAAGATTTTTCCATCTTACAATAACTACATTGTTTTTCGCATTTTTCGTGTTCTTCTATAACACCTTCTTTTTTTAAGCAATAAAACAGTGCTTTTAAATCATCGTTTTTTATTTTACATCTCATTTTATCTGTTCTGTCATTGTCCCACTCTTCCTTAGTTATTACCATGTTTATAACCCAATCCCCGTTTTCATCAAACAAGGGCTTAGTGTAAGCAACCTTGCTTGCACTTACTTCGTAGGTGTCTTTAAGTATTATTGGTTTATTATCCATTCTATTAAATTTAAAGTTAATAAATCTTATAATTTAAAGACGAATATAATCCATGAGATAGTCTTTGTATTTTTCTACTTAAAACTAATTTTTTTAATATATCCGCCAAAGTTCTTTCTTTTATAAACATAGTCTTAGCTTTTTCCAAAATCTCCTTCCTTTCAAGTATTCTTTCTTCCTCATTTATCCATTTTACTAACTCTTTTATTCTTACATCGTTGTATGAGTTTTCAAATGACCAATCAGAGGTAGCATAAGTTAGTTTGTTGTAATTTTTTTTAATTCCCATTGTATTTAATTTAAAGTTAATAAATCTTTTTTAAAGTGTTTAAGTGTGTAATCCTTTTTTTGGATTACTGATTTGTATATTTGCTTCTCTATCCCATCCTTAGCAAACACCCAGTAAACTTTACTTAATTTGCTATCTTTGGTTGTCATTCGGTCACGACTCTGCCAATAGCTTGTGGCACTAAAATCGATATTGTAGTACACCAGAAACTCTGCGTTACGTAGACTGATTCCCTCTCGCCCACTAACAATCTGCAAGGCTATGGTTTTATCCGTAGAATTAAACTCTTCAAGCTCTGTACACAACTGGTCTCCGTAAACCTCTTTTAGTGCGTTTAACTCCTCCTTAAACTTATAGAATATTCCAACCTTTGATACGCAAAAGTTGTCATAAATAAACTTAGCCTTACTCAAGTCAAGGATCATGGAATTGCCACTCTCAAACTTTACTGTGCCACTATACATCTGATGAAGCTTCATCATAAGTTTTACTGGAGTATCTGCAAGTATAACATCATCCTTACCTTCGATAACTAAATTTTTTTTTAGTTTAGAACTTAAGCTATAGGTTAACTCATCCATCTCGACCTCCAAAACCTCTTCAACTATATCATTTTCAAAGCCTGCTTCTTTCTGAGTGAATCTAATTGTGTAAGGGTTCATCTTATCAACAATCGTTTCAAGTCCTCTAGAGTAGTCATTAATCATCATAGAGTTTATCATTCTCTGCTTTACATTCACATAGTCCTTTGCAAACTTATAGAAGCTTACGTACTCTCTAAATGGGTTGTTTGGAATACCATACACCTGGTGATACATTTGACTGTACGACTCAGGTGTTGGTGTTCCTGACATCAGAATTACTTTACTCTTGTTCTTTTTGATTAACGCCTTAACATCCTTAGCACGTTTGTTAGGCTTCGGTATAGCACCTAAGCTATGAGCCTCGTCAATAACAACTATGTCCCACTTAATGTTTTGTGGTAGCTTATGCATGCTCTCGTAGTTTATAGTAAACAATATAAAAGATGCAGGACACATAAGGTCATAGTCACCAACGATTGATGATATGGCTTTCTTTTTAGTGAGAAACAATACGTGTTCAACACCCATCTGATCAGCAATACCTAGACTTGTTAAAGTCTTTCCAGTCCTAACCTCCATTGCTAGGTATAAGAATCCATTGTCTTTTAGAATTTCAGTTCCTCGACTGATAATATTCTTTTGATAGTCTCTAAATTCAATCATCTTAAAATATTTTACCTTGAACTTCTAACTCTTCCTTACCTCTGAATCTAATCCATCTACCATCTCTGTCTCTACCCTCTTCTGGGTTACATTCAAACTTATAGTTAGCATAAGCAACGAGCCACTTGTAGAATCTATTTCTTGTGATGGACATCTTTGCCTTTGGACCATAGTCAGGATACTCGGATGTAAACTCAATATATAAAGTCTGCTTGTAGTTCACTCGATTCTTTGTAAGTAGTGGATTATCCACCTCACCTTCAATAAGTCCACACCACTCTATAAACTCATGGCTTGTATCAGCACCTAGGTTTCTAATCTTTTGGTTTACTGAATGTGACTTTAACAATCCTTTATTTAGATATATCTGCAGATTTTGAATCATGTAATTATCAAACTGACACCATTCCTCATCATCCCAATCCCCAAACATCAACTTACCAAACTCATCTAATGGTGTGTGGTTTTTGTTATAATGCTGACTAAGTTCTACCTCCCACTTTCTACGAGCAAATGAATTACCACTTCCTTTAATTGCGTAGTTGGTTGTTATAGCTATCTTTGGTGACTTGCTAAATGGTATTGATATAGCATCTTTGTTTTTCTTCTCTAGAGTCATACCTTCAGTTACCACACTAAACAACCTCTCAAAATCAAAATACTTTTTAACATCATCGAAAACAAGAATCTGTGTATCTGCCGACACTAATTGGTAGGCAAAAGACTTCTCAAAGGCAAAAGATTTACCATCGATCGTAACAACCTTTTTCATATGAGATATTGCCTTCATAAAAATTCCTTTACCTGTACCTCCTTCTGGGTTGTCTGTAATAACCTCATCGTTTAAAATAACGGCAGGACAATAGCTTAGATTCTTGTGTGCGTGAAGCATAAATCCAATGGTACTCTCCATTGTTTTTATTTTCTTATACTCCTTCTCACCTCCACAAATATTCTTTACAAATGTTTTGTATGTGCAGTCACCAATTTCACATATTGAAAACTTTCTATCAATAATGTGGTCTTTCCATACATATCCATCTAGATCTGCGTAACTCAATATCGTTACATCATTTTTCTTTATCTCTACTGCACAATTACTATAGTATAAGTATGCAGTGTCCTTGGTGTCTTCTGTAAAGAATATGTCAATTGTTTCAAGCAGGGTAAGAAACTCCTCCCTAAATAATCTTACAGTATCTGCAAAGTAATTGTAAATACTCAAATCTTCAAGATTTAATAAATGACTAAGAACAAAATCTTTTATTTCTTTCTCTGAGGTGTGGCTAATTAAGTTACTCTCCCTTCTCACAAACACATAGTTCTTACTTCCCTCTGGACAAAATTTACTAAACCCATTATCTTCTAGGAATCTTTTAAACTCTACATGCACAACTTTGACTACACCTTTCTCACTCTTTGTCCAAAATAAATACTTATTGTTCTCTTCTTCTGCTCTGTTGATTACGGCATTGATTACTTCGCCACCAACTTGCGTATCTTCAAATTGCTGACGAATCTCCTTTTTTGATACTCCCCTCCTTAAACTTTGCTTTATCTTGCTTATAGCCACATCATCTTCATAGTACTTAGTTCCATGATTAAGTCTGTTAGAATAAGCAGAATCAATAGTTCTCTTTATTTCTTTATGTGTAAAGTCTCTAGAAGCATACTGATTAAGAATGTATCCTGCTAGTGATGGCTGAACACCATAATCATTGAATGCCATGGCTAGGATATATGCGTTTTGGTTTCGCTGACCTTCAGTCATTGGGTATTTCTTTACCCACCACTTTTCTAATATATCTGCTATCTTCTGCTCATCAGTTATTGGAATTGTTGGAGAATCTGATGAGGTAAACTCCTTGTACTCTACTTCTGCAATTTCATCCCATAGAGAAGAATTTTCGTTTAAAAACAATAAGGGATCATAAGACTCATAACATACCCTACTTACATTCTTACATGTCTTGTCAAAATACTTTGACTCATAGTGGTTTTCTAATGCTATAAAGTAGTTTACATGGTTCTCAACATCTTGAGGTATCTTTACCAAAACCTTTAACCCATTGCCACTTGGAGATACAAATACGGAATAGGTGTATTTATCTTTAGTTAGTTTTTGTTTAGCTTCAAGCATCAGCTTTCTTTTTTCATACCCATCAAAGTCTAAACAAATAAATCCACTATGCTCTGTTAGAGATGAATCTTTTCTATTAGTGAATGTGCCACTGAAACATATGGCAGGTAAATCTTTTTTTAATTCATTTCGTTTCTTTTTGTCTGTCTCTTGCCTAATGCTTTTAACTAACTCTTTTGTCTTACCATCCTTAATTCTGGTGAGTATATTTTCGATACTCACATAGAACGGAGTATCAGTTTCTTTAATATTTCTGAATATTGTGATGTTTTTTGTCATTTCTGTGTCAATTTTGTGATGTTTTTTTTATTCTAACTTACTGATTATTAGCTTCGTGATAGTTTGTGACAAATTTTTACTCTTTACATAGGGAATAAAAAAAATAAATATATAAAAACTATATATATAAATAGGGATGATGTTTTTGTCATAATCGTCACGCATTATTGGTAAAAAAAGGGAGACGTAAATCTCCCTTGAGTTAATATAGGTGTTCCTAGAATGGAACATCATCTTCTTCTCCTGCTTGAACGCTTTCTGGTTCGTTTACATTCATGTCATTTACATCTGCTTTTACTCTATCCTCATTAACCAAAGCACTTTCCACTTTCCATGCTTTAAGGTTGGTGTAAAACTTTCCATTAAACTCATTACAATCCACATTAAAATAAACAAGCACTAGGTCTCCAACATTGTTATGTTGATTGAAAGCCATAATCTTGTCATCTTTCCAGACTTCAAATGCAAACATGTTATTGTACTGCTCTCCATTGTCAATGACAAATGTCATCTTTGTCCACTTTGTCCCTGACTTTGTTGTTCCACTCTGTGGTGGTAATACTTTGGTAATTCTACCGATTACTGATAATTCCATTATTGTTTAATTTTAATAGTTCGTTCCAAATGTTTAATTGTTTCCTCGATAAGTAGATTCTTATCCTTTCTAGTATTACATACCTTTGGAACTTGTAAGTATATAATAGCAGATGATTTTTTAATTTTTTCAAAAAAGCTCCACATGACGATAGTATTGGTTTACGTCATCTGTAGCATCCTTGCCAAAAAATTTGTTGTATACCTCGATTGCCTTCTCAACCTTTTCTGCACCCTTCTCAATAAAGTCTGCCGTTGTTTCAAAGACTCCTAGCTGACCATTAGTCTTGTCAATCACTAGAAACTTTAGAGGCTTACCAAACAGTGTATGGTAAACGTATGCTTGGCTATCGTAGTTGTACATTCTAGCACTATAAATAAATTTATTTATGTCACTTGTGGTTTTAATATCAATCAAGCAGTCATCACAAACTATATCTGCCTTTCCTTTCCACATCACTCCTCCTATCTCACCGATAGCAGGTACTTCAAACTGATTACCTTTGGCATATATCATGTCGTAGAAATCTAAGTTAGCAGTCATTACCTTAGCTAACTCTTGGATGTCATCATACTCCTTCTGTAGCAAAAGGAATGGCTCTTCAGAATCGGCTAATATTTCCTTGTACTTCTTTGTGTTTCTGCTTGACACATCCACTGCGTTCCAATCTTGTACTTTTTCAGGTTCTAAGATCAGGTGGTGGAATAGTCTTCCTTTTGCAAAATTTACGTTGTCTTCTTTCTGTACCCCATATTCCTTTGGATTAGAAAGTAATGCTCCAATATCACTATTGGAGAGATAGTTCTTGCCAATCCCTCCGTAATATTCCTTATCGTCTTTAAGTTGTTTGATTATTTTGTCTGACATTACTTTATAGCTTTAGAGATTTCTTTCTTAACCTTTGCAGTCATACTATACTTGGTAAGTAAGTTCTCACCAATCTTCTTCAAGCCTAACTCTTTGTTGGCTATCACATACCTCATCACCTTGTCCCAATTATCATCACCGATGTCTAACTTTATAGTAGTGACCTCCTTCTTAGGAGTAGTCTTCTTAGGAGTAGTCTTCTTAGGAGTAGTCTTCTTAGGAGTAGCTAACTTCTCTGCCACACTCTTGTCATCTTGTGGGATGTCTTCACCTGCATAGATGTAGTGACCTAATCCAAACATAGCTAAGTTCTTTACAAGGCATCTCATGATTGTCTTGTTGATGTCAAACATTGTAGCACCTTGCACAGACTTCTTTCCGTACCTTGTGGTGTACTCATATGCCTCCAACTTCATAGCCTTATTTGCTCCATCCATAACTGGTAGCCACATTTCCAAAGTTTCACCTTCGATAGTCACCTCTGTGCTACACATATAACCCATGTGGGAGTCCCATACGAATGGCATATTGGATGCCTCGTCTTTCACTACCTTGTACGTTGCACTAGGGTAGTTCTTCTTTACCTCTGCCCATGCCCATGCCCAAGAGAGATAAGTTAATCCATTTTTCTGCTCGACCTTGTCATTGACATTGATAGCCGACAGAGTTTCAAAAACTGATTTTTCTGTTTTGCTCATAATATTTAATTTAATTTAACTTGATTTTTACTCGATTAAAATTTTTAAGAATCGTCTCTCTGCTCGCTTTAAGTTTACGGATAAGCTTGACACTTTCATTGTTGACCAGAGCATCCTTTATTCTAGCCTCTAGCCTAGATAACTTTGTACGACAATTAGACAAATATAGTACATAAATTGCAGTCTTCCAACCTAAAGTTTGAAAAGTATGGTATTCGTGTTTTGTTACCTCTCTGTAAAAGTCTCCACCCTTTGTCATGTCTATGATTCTTATTTTGTCTGACTCTATTTCTTTGCCAATCTTAAAACCATAACACAAAAATGACTCAATACCTTTGCCTTTTAAAAGCTTAGAGTAATGGTCACTTTTTGCTTGGTTGAATACTTCTAATAATGAATACATAAGGCACTAATTGAATCAACCACGACTTGATAATCGTTATCTTCTTCTATCTTTTTAGCCACCTCTTTTATACCATGATGAATAGTTGAATGTGGGATTACGTATCCCCTTCTCTCCATGTAGCTTTGTATGTACGTCAACTTTATTTTATTAGTCTTACATAGGTAGTACAATAAGTATCTCGCGTCTACTATTGCTCTCTCTTTACTTTTCTTAAAAATATCTTCCTCATTCAGACCAAAGACTTCTGACACCTCTGATGCTAATCTATTAAATAATTCGTATTTCATTAGTTGTTGTCTTTAAAATGTGAATATAAATTTTTTTCCAAATGTTCAATGTCTGGATGAATTTTATTTAAAGCCTTACAGTAGTATAATCCTTCATCAACAAGCTCTATAGCTAATCCACCTGCATACCTAAAGATGTCCTTATGGTTATTACTTACCATCTTATCGCATATTGTAGCACTATACAAAGACTCATAATCTCTTAAGGTCATCATCTGTCCACTTGACTGCCACCTTTTAAAAGTAATATCCTCGTCTGCCATTTGTTGTAGACGTTGGATGTGATACTTGTCTTTAAAACGTAGTCTCTTCAAAGAGACTAACTCCTCTTTAATTAGTTTTTTTAACATGATTTAATTGTATTTAATTTAAACAAATTTAAGAAAAAAAATAGACATTTACGAGTAAATGCCTATCTTATTCTTGATCATTATTGGACTAAATTTTCACTCAACCATTATGTTTTGGTCATTGATAATCTCTCCATGTTCGGCATCAGCAACCCATCTACGTGCTTCATCTATACTATTGGTATACTTTGTTTCAGCAGGCTGATGACCACCGTAGTAAAGGTGTACGGTAAGTTTCATTTCTTTCATAATTGTAAATTTAAATTATAATTGTTAGCTACTTTTTTTAGTAGTATTTCTACGTAATGTCTTTTATCTGAAGACATTTCTTCTACGAATCCTTGAACGTGAAGATACTCTATGGCATCCATACATTCTTCTTTGGTTACTTTGTTTATCTGTGCCATTATAAATGCCCTCCATCGTTTAGTTCCTCACACTCGTATCGCCACTCAGATTCTGATTCTGTCTCATTCATGGCTGAATTGTAATGAGAGTTGGCATCAGAGTCTGTTCCAAAGCCATATTCATACTTTGCTTGGGATATGGCTTTATCAATCTTATCTGTGTATAGGTCATCCCTAGCTATTAAATAGTCTTGTAGTTCTAAACCATCACTGTCCTTCCAATCACTTGGAATTTCTATTTCTACTTGTGCATACTTATGATACACTTGTCTTGTTTGAATTTTTACTTTCATAGTTCTCTCTGTTTATTCCACACATTTAATGTGTTATTTATTAATGTTTCGTACTCATCAAATTTTTCATTATAAAAATCTTGTGCTTCTTCAGTAAAGCAAAACTCCAACATTCTTGTCCCTTCTGTATTTACTTCTCTGTAAGTTTCTTCACCAAAATTCATCTCAGTGATTTGTGTAGCAATCTCATCTACACACTCTAAAAATGCACTATCGCTGACTAATATTTTTGTACTCATAATTCTAATTGTTTTAATTGATTAATAATCGTTATCTAATCTCTCTCCGTAGCCATGTGTTTCAATGGTAGGGTATCTATCTTTTCTGTATGGATATTTGTCACTCTCATAACATTCATGACACCAGTAACCAGTGCTTATTCCATGAGCATCTGACTGCTCTTGTGATTCGTCACCTCCACATCCCCTGCAACTAATAATTTGTTGCAGGTAAACGTCACCTAATCCTAGACCTTCATAGTCTATCCATTCGCCACACTCTTGTCTGTCGTGTGATTCAAACAGAACATCGTCTGTTGTGATACATTTTACTTGATACTTCATCTTGTTCTCCAATAACTTTTAGATGACCTTGCATCGTTAATAACTGCACTAAATTTAGACCTCTCAATCCAAGGATAATGCTCTTTGTTCTGACTGTACACCTGCTCTATGGCATGCCACTTAGAATCAGCTAACACTAGCTTGATTAGTTTCTTAGCATACCTTACCTTGTAATAAACCTTACTCATTGTACTCTAGTTTAAGATTCATCTCTCTGATTGCAAATGTGATTGCTTGGTGTATAGACTCCATGACGAATTCATTCGTTAGAGCCATGTCTAATACTTCTTGAGCATCATCATCATTGATGTGCTTAACTTGTCTTTGGACATCATCTACATGCCAAAGATTGTCGGTAAAATAACCTGCCTCTTTTAGCAGGGATTTTGCCTCTTCAATTTTTGTGTGAGTAAAACTCATAATTTAAAAAATTTAATTTAATCAATCTGTTTCATCCTTTTGGAATCATCAGTACAGATACCCATCTGTAAACAGAAAGGAGTCTCTTTGAAGAGACTCCCAAATGATTAGATAGAAGACTGTGCCTCTGTCTCTGTGAACCACGAGTCACATCCGTTACAATGGTAATGAGAGAAACCATCATACTCTAAGTCGTGAAAGCAATTCGTACAGTACGGAGTTTCGTCTTCTATCGATACTGAATCAAACAGTGATGCCTGCTCAACCTCATCAACTTCATCAGCTATGGTAGGCAAGCTATCAAACGTGTAATGCGTTCTGAATTTAGACTTGTGCGTTCTGCTGAAACTTTTATGCAGGTGTGCATGCTTGCTTCTAGCACTAGTCATAAAGTACACCCAACAAGTCAACTCTTTACCATCAACCTCGATGAGTACCTGCTCTCGCTTGTACCATCTTGGATGACTTTCTAAAGCATCCATTCTTTCTAACCTTGAATCACTAACCTTGAATACATCAACCTCTACTTGATAACCAACACCTTCCTCTTTGTAAAGGAATGGCAATCCATTGATGACCAATGGATACCTCTGAACTGTTTTACCTCTTCCTACGTACTTTGCAGTTCGTACATAGTGATGATTGCTCTCGCCTTTTTTAAGCGTGCCATACGTAGCTACAAGATTGTCCTGCAACACGTTTGGTTTAGAGTACCAAATATCACCACGTTTTACCCATAGGTCTTTGTTGTACATTTGAAATGTTCTAGTTCTTGTGTTGATGGTAACAAACCTTGAGTCAAATTTCTCTAGCGATTGTTTCCATTGTTCACGAGGAACATCTCCCAACCTAATTGCTAGGTCTTCTGAGTCAGTCATCTTTCTTGAACCATAACCCTTTACTGTACCATTCTGCATGAGCAACTCATCTACGTTGTTGCCACATCTGAATGGATGCGTATTAGCCTTAGACACGACACCGATGGTAGCATATCTAAAGTGAGCAATAAAAGGTCTGTTGGTGAGTAGTAACTGATACTCGCTTGATTTGTGATAAGTTACCTCGAATGTATCGAGCCATACAATTCCTAATCCATGAGGATTAATCTTAGAAGATGTTTTGGCAATTTCTCTAGGCATTACCTCGCCTTTCTGTTTGATAATAATTACACACATGTGCGTTCTGATTTGCGAAGAGTCTCTTTGAAGAGACAGACTTCTGATTAATATTAGACAAATATAAGACAAAAATTAGACATAGGCAACTATGCCTTGCTATCATTGATTTGTTTGATGTGGTTTGATTTTAATCAAACTATTTCTACAGGATATTTTTTCTACAGGATCAGATTATTACCATTACTGGTAAGTACTGAGTACTGTTTAAAAAAATGCATGCACTAATCATGCATTAATGCATTTTACATTTGCATCAAACAAAACGATATAAATTATGGAAAAATTTAAATGGGAAAATCTATCTGTGCATCAGAAGATAAACGTAAAGCAATATGCTATGGATTTACATGGCAAGAGATGGCATACTGCCAAGCCTAATTTTTGCAGTAGACTAAACTACCTGCAATTGTACTCAATCCTTAATGATTGGTAATGCCGAAAATCGGCATTTTTAGATTATAATCGGCAATCCTTTCTTAGTAAGAAGATATGACATCATTCCCCAAATGGGCATTTTTAGCCCATAATGGGCAATAAAAAAAGCCTATGCAAATTATCGCATAGGCTTTTTGTTTAGATAGGTGTAACCCTAATCTTGATTTTCGGTTTCTGTGTAGAACTCTGCGTGTTCATTGCAGTCACCACACAATGTGGTATCTGACCATAATGGTCTTGCTCCACAACAATTGCTATATTTTGACATAATTGTTTTTGTTTAGGTTAATAATCGTCTCCACTGAATCTCTCATTGTAGGTAGCTACATCATCCCAATGACGTTCTTCTGCATCCTTTACCGTATCGTAAAAGACTTCGTCACATAGGTAGCCTTGCTTTGTCCTGCATATGTATCCAATGTAATTGTCTAGATGTTTCTCGTCAGCAAACTCTTTGGTAACATACCAATCAGTTGCTCTGTCTGTTCTGAATTTAATTGTCGCTTTCATAATTAACAACAATCGCTTTTCATCAGACTTCCATCCTCTGTGTACCACTCATCTTCTTCCTCAATCGTATCAAACCAATCAGTAAAATAATAGTAGTCATCCTCATAAGCATCTTCAGTCGAATCGTAATCTGTTTCATCTAAAATATGTTGTACCATATCCTTTCCGTACTTGATGTACATTAATCCATCTAGTATGCAGTAACCTTCGTTCATGCCTTCGCCAGTAATGTCACACTTTCTTGCGTACTTAATAATTGTCTGTTCCATGATTATCTTATATTTAACATTGGTTTATTTAAAAAGTCTCTAAAAGCATCTCTTGAATCTTTCTTAGCTTTGTTGCTTACATGCCTTAAAACCTCGTTAGATGCCATCAATTGACTCTCTATGCTAACGTTTGCTTCCCATAAGTATTCCCACAATGACTTGCAGGTTTTACCTTTGGATAATAGTTCGTGTAATCTGATGATTGAATCCTTTCCAATGTCATTCTTTTTAGCGAAATGTTTGACATCAAAATTGTCGTTGACAAAGGCATTAAGATGTGCCTCGTAAATCTGTTTTTGTTTTTTAGTAATCCTCATTGTTATTTGGTTTGGTTAATAATGTAATATGTTATTTTGAATCCTAGAGTATTGACCCTAGTCTCTTCTGTCATATTGTACTCGTTTCCTTTTGCATATCTGTTTGTTCTAGCCACATTTCTAAAATGGTCTAACCAACTTTGTGCAACCGATTTGGTAGATGATTCTCTTATTTTTCTCATGATTGTCTTAGATTAAATTTGATTAATATTTTTTTCCACCATGTAAAATGTTGGTACTCTTCTTCAGTCAGGATTTCTATCCTGATAGCATTCGTGTTTTCCTGCTCTATATGTAAAGCATGCAATCCATTTGGCAAAACTATATGTGTTATGATTCTGTTCATGACTTCTTGTTTTTAGGATTTGTAAACTTCAATAATGATAGCAGGATTACATCCCCAATCATTGCTACTGCAACAAATGATAAATGCCCATTGTGATAGGTCTCGATTCCGTTCCATGCCATCTCGCATAATAACAATGCGATGGCTAACGTGTAAAATAAAATTGCGTACTCTGTAAATGTTCTCATAATTATAAATATTAGTAAATTAAAAATTCTTTTTTGTAATAATTCCATGCATCTAACATGGTGTAAAATCTGTTACGGTATTGAGCATCTTGACTTGACCAATAATGCTTTCCCTCTGACTTTACTTTGATGACGTTATCACTCATCATCCATCGCATAAACTCGGTATGCTCTTCTTGTCCCCATACCCTTGTGTACTTCATGTTACACTTGGTGCATCTAGAGGCAAACTTACCCATGGTATCATCCCAATTCTTAACTGAAGATACCTTGTGAATACCATCGCATTCACTGTTGTTGCATTTGACTTGTTCTCTCATAATTCTGTTTGTTTTTTGGTTTCTGTTTCATCCTTTTGGAATCATCAGTCGAGATACACATCTCGATACAGATGCAAGATGTCTCTTCGAAGAGACACCCTGCATTTTACCATCAACGATTCCTGCTAATGGTGTATTGATAAGCTCTAGTAAACTCAGAGATATCATCATGGATACTGCCATTCAAAATAAACTGTCTGTAATGTTTCGCTTGAGACATCACGTAAGCTACTTTCTCCTCGTTTCTCTCGTACATCGACATCAAGATAGGCTTAACCCTTTTCATCAATGCTTCATGGCTTGTACGAGGCTTATTTACTGCCACATCCATTAAGACATACATCAACTCATATCGTCTCATGGTTTGCTTCACAGATGTGAATCGAGATGGCAATCTAAACTCTACCAATCCATTGCCTTTGTCAAGACAAACTTGATACTTGTGATGGAAATCACCTTGGTAATTAACTCCTGCTAATTCTGTTGCAGGTCTCCACCTATTACCCGTTACTTCAGTCTGTAACATTCTCATGTTATACCTGCAATAACTGTTCTTCAATCGTCTCTGAAACATCGCATACAATATACCTGCATGCTTTCTTAATCGTTGATGTAATTCAGTTGAATCCATCCCATTACAAGCTAGAGTAATATGACCTCCACAATTACTGTCAGATGGTGAATATCTATCCTCGATAATGTACTTTGCTTCATGCACCATGTTGAAGACTTTTTGTCTCCAAATCGATGCAGGTAATAATGGCAGGATATTGGTGATTGCTTCATATCCACATGACCCATCTTCCTCATATCCTTTGATTAAATTCAACTCCTCGTAAACCCTGCGATAGAATCTCTTTTTCTCAATCTCAATTCCAATGGTGAACTTAGATGTGTAATCGCCATCTATCGTTAGCAGGTTATCTAAATCTCTCTTCTTCAATCCCTGCACATCATGAGACTTTGCACCCTTATGCATTTCTCTTGGTGATGGTGAATGATGATATCCACATAATGATGCTCGCGATGAATCGTTAGTCTTTTCGTACTTGATTTCGTCTTTTGGTGTATGTATCATAACTAGTTATTGTTAGAATTAATAATCGCTTCAGAGATGGCTTTTAATTGCTCTATCATTGCATCTGATATCTTTCCATGAGCATCACCATTTGTCTTAATCTCACCATCAGATAAGATTCTTATCGATAATCCTCTACCATCTTCAAACATGGTTTTCTTCATCGAAAATGTCACCAATGTTTCGGTAGGTGATTCGTTCTCATCTTGGCTAGTACTTGTGCCATTTGCTCTCTTGATTAACTCAGCTACACTACGTTCTGTAGGATTACCTGCATTCTCTTCAGCAGTACAATCTCTCTTGTATTTAGTCACAATCTGTGGATTCTCTTCGCAAATCTTAGCTACCTTGATTACTCTGTAGAAATGTGCTTTAGATACACAGATAGCTTTGGTGTAAAAATCTTCATTTGTCCATGTCAATCCATTGTCGTTAAACGTGTTTTGACCATCCTCAGACTTAAACCAATCGTAACTAGCTTTGACTAGCTTTGCGAACTTCAGCGATTGGTCAAATTGACTTTTTCGCTTGTCTTTGATGTCCATCGCTAAGGCATCAATCCTTGCGATGTTCATGTGACTTCTAACCTCTGATGAGGCTAGGAAATCATTCTCAATTTGTAATAAATGTTCTCTCATAATTTACTCTGTTTAAAATTGATTAAAATTAGATGCAGGTAGCAATTTCGCTTTGCTCAAGGTCATCCATGACACCTGCAATTTGTCTCTTCAAAGAGACTACTATTGTTTCATCAAATGTGGTGATTGAAAGAATGCATCATGATTATCGATAGTTAATATTCTGTACGATGTTCCCTTTAAATCCATTGTCAATTCACGTTTTTTTGTCTGATAATTTCTACCGAAAGTTATCCTTGCTACATGTGGTCTACCATTCAACACAACAACAACAGAAAGGTCAGTTATCCCTAACTTATCGCCATAATTTGTATAGCTACATAGCGTTTTTTGGTCAACTACATTCAATACTTCTTTTGTCTTAATCTCTGTGCCATAAACACTCTGTAAAACCATTGTTGAACGAAATGGTAATGCACATGGATAAACTACTAATGTTTCTTCATCAGTCAGATGTTGGCATTCAAATTGCTTAAATAATTCTCTGTTTTCTTCTAACTTCTGTGTTAGGTTTTGGACTAAATCTGTTCTCATAATTTCTAGTTTTTAAATGATTAATATAATTCTGATTTCTCGATTTGTGCTACTTCTCTAGATGGTAATTCTGATGTGTAATCCTCGTACTTGTCCCATGCTTTTTCACATAATCTATCGTACTTTCTGTACATCTTTTCATCGCCATTGTTGTCAGCTAAATCTCTTTGGTCATTCGCTTCATTGTACTTGATTAGCCATTGACATGCTCTGTTTACCATCGATTGATGCTTCTTAGTGATGGCAGTAATCAGATGCCTTTGACTTGATTTGTTGTTTGAATCTCTCATAATTTGTTGATTTTCAGTTATTTAAATGATGTTTCTATATGTGGGATTATCCCCATACGAATATAGTCTAAATCTCGTCTAAATCCTAATGTTTTGTTGTGCAAATTTTGTCTTTTGTTTTTGGCTTTGATTCGTGATATATGAAGATGAATGATGCAGGATTAGATTACTGCAAATTGTTTAGGCAGGATTTAAGGTAGGCATAGGTTAAGAGACATCTCTGTATGTCTCAATAGCTTTGTAGCTTTGACAAGGGATTGTCTTAGTCTCTTCAAAGAGACATGCTCAGTTTATCTTTTCAGATATCCTGCATGAGATAGGTGATTGATGCCATAAATATACCTGCAATGTATCGTGTAATATGGCAGGATAAACCTAGAATATTTACCTGCAATTTACCTGCAATTGTGCCTATAGAAAAAAGCCAAAAAAATCAGAAACATGAAAACAAATCTCAAAATTTCGAGCAAAAAAAAATCGCTTTCAGGATCGCAGGGTGTGTCGTGTGTGCTATGAGAACCCAACCACTACATGTATCTAACAAAATTTTGTACCTTTGAGATATACGTATAATTTAAAAAGACCAACCATGGATGGATTAACAATGAAAGACGGCAGGCTGATTAATGATCGCCCTGTTGGAGTAACTGGCATAGCACAGGCTGCTATGTTAAGGAAACAGAACAAGCAAAGAAGTTTAACTCAGGACATAGCTCTGGGTATTGAATTAGCTGATGACAGAAAATCTGCAAAAGAGGCTATTCGCAAGTTTTTAAAATAGTTTTCTATGTTTATTTTGGGAGGTTAACTTTATGTTGCCTCTTTTTTTTGTTTTATTGTGACAGTTTATAGTAGTTTATAATAGTTTTGTGACAATTAAATGTCAACTTTATGACGAATTTAAATAGTTAACTATTTGATTATTAGAGTTGTGACAGTTTGTGACAGTTTTAAAAGATTGTATAGGGAGTAGTTTATAATAAAGGAGGTAAAAATATATAAGAGTATAGGGAAAAAAATTTGTCACATTGTCACAGACTTCTGTAATGGAATAATTATTGTATATTTGTTTGCATAACATTTAAATCAAATCAAATGAATAATCCAATGGGAGGGTATTCACCGAAGGAACTTACAATAGGTGAAGACTCGCAAGAGAAACTACTTCATGGTATCGAGATGATATCGAGTGCAGTCAAGAGCACACTAGGACCTATGGGTCAGACAGTAATAATTGAATCGCCACACCACACGCATGGAATGACAGTCACCAAGGATGGTGTCACTGTTGCTAAGAGTTATGACATGGCAGATCCTGTCGGCAATCTCGCAGTAAAGATGATGAAGGAAGCATCGTCTAGGACTGCTACCTCAGCAGGAGATGGAACAACCACTGCTATAGTATTGACAGAAGCACTGGTCAAGCAGGGTTTGGAACGCATAACCCCTGACGTAAACAAGACAGAAGTTTTAAGACACCTGGTAAGTGAGACCGAGGGGTTGGTTAAGTCTTTAAAGAAGGAGAGTAAGAGGGTTACCAAGAAGAGGCTAGTTGATGTGGCAACCATATCAGCCAATAACGACAAGTTTATAGGCAAGATAATATCAGACTGCTACAACGATGTTGGTCAGAATGGCATAGTCACTGTAGAGAACTCACCGACACCAGAGACTTTTTATGAAACCACCAAGGGTATTAAGATAGACAAGGGATATTCGTCACCGATGTTTATAAACCACCAGAAGAAGGATGAGTGTGTGTTGGATGATGTGCACGTACTTGTGTGTGATGCAGAGATCAGTAACATCCTGCAGATAGAGAACATTTTGAAGCCAATCATACAGGACAAGAAGAAGTTATTAATTATATCACCATGTACGACCAATGTGATAGCGACCTTGGCTGCCAATGTTCAGAAGAGGGGACTGCATTTGTGTACAGTGCCACCACCAAACTTTGGCTATCGTCAGCATGAGCTGATGCAGGACATTGCGTTGTCGGTTGGAGCTACATACTTTTCGGAAAAGACAGGTGACGATTTAAGCCTCATTGAATTTACAGACTTAGGTTTTGCTTCCAGGGTGATAGTTGGGAGGGACTCTTCTGTAATTCTAAGTGAGGCTGAGGAAAACAAGGATGTGGACCAGAGGGTTGCTGAGTTGTGGGATGCACATAAAGTAACCAAGCAAAAGCACGACAAGGATTTTATTCTTCAGCGAATCGCATCCCTCACTGGAGGGATAGGTGTTATCCATGTCGGAGGAAACACAGACCTTGAGCAGAAGGAGTTGTATGACAGGGTAGACGATGCAGTGTGTGCAGTACGGTCAGCATTAGAGGAGGGTATTCTTCCAGGAGCAGGTATGGCACTAGCTAAAGTTTCGTTTCAAAAACAAAACACTGATGACCCGATAGAGCTTAATATCGCCAAGGATATTTTATACCATGCGCTGCAAGCTCCTTATAAACAGATACTTATAAACGCAGGTCTAGAACCTGATAATATTTTTAATCAGAGTGAGTTCCTTAGTGAGATTGGTTATGGGTACAACCTAAAGACCAAGCAGTATGGTGACCTAATACAGATGGGTGTTATCGACCCTACCAAGGTAACTAGGTCAGCTTTACAAAACGCAGTGTCTGTTGCGGTAACTATTTTATCAACCAATGCTATTATTACAATGGCTAGAACATACGAAACGGAATGAAGCCAATAGGAAAATATATTGTAATCGACCAGATTAATGAAGAGATAAGTACTGAGTCAGGGATACTGTTGACTAGCGAAGACACAAAAGACTTGAGGTACAAGAAGGGTGTAGTTATTATGCCTGGAACAGATGTTATTGTAGTAAACACTGATGACGAAATATACTATGACTCAAGAGCAGGGTATAAGATGGTCATCAATGGAACTCAGCACACAGTTATTTCTGAATCTGATGTCGTTGTTGTTTTATAAAAGCGTTCATCTTAATTATAAAATTTCGATACACCTTGTCGGTGTATGATACGTTTCTAAGAAACATAGGGTTGCCATCATTACTTGTAGGAATTTCTTTCCCATTGAGATATTTGTATATTGATGTGGTAACCCTTTTTGCTTTCTGAGAGAGTTGATATAGAGCCTTTCTTTTTCCCATCCTTTTTCTAAAAACCTCAATCCATCCTTCCTGTCTTAGTCTTTCAAATCTATGTTTCTCCCAACTTATTAGATCATCAAACTCTTGAAATTTATCTTTTGAAAAGTATTCTTCGGACTTTAGGAATAATAGTATGTCTAAGTCTGACTGGCTTAGTTTATGTTTTACTTTGATAAACTGACGTACTACCCTCCAGTATTTTAAGTAGTCTGATTTCATAAAATTTAATTTAGTAACTTTGTGTTGTAAAGATACAAATTATGACTGACGAAGAAAAAAAGGCTGCTGCTGCTAAAAAGAAAGAGAACGACACCTCAACCTTTAGAGCTAGTACATCTAAAGCAATAGCTGAACTAAAGTCAAAGAATAAAAAGCTTACTGCAGATGCAATGGCTAACAAAAATAAAACCAAAGCAGCTAACAGGAAAAAGAAAAAAGATGCAAAAAGAAAGTATGTGTCTGACAAGTATACTAAAATAACAGGACTGCAAGGACTACAAGGTCTTCAGGGTCTATCACCTAAAACTAAATAAGCATGAGAAATTCTAATAGAAATTTTGTAAAAAAGAAAAAAAATACACCAACAAGGGAAAGTAGTAAAATTATTTCTAGACCAGGGTCTACTACTAATCCTAGAAATGTAAAAGCTTTAAAAACATCAATTAAAAAAACAGGTTTAAAAAATCCATCAGTAAAAGGAAAAGTAAGCACTGCGAGAAAAAATACCGAAACTAGAAACGAAATAATAGTTGGTGCTCTAAAAAAAGCTCCTCTTGGCTCTAATAAAAGAAGAGAGCTTTATGACATTATTGGTTACAAACAAGACCACACTACAACAGGTTATAAAAAAGCAAAATCATCAGTTAAAAAAACAGGTGTAAAAACAGTAACACCAAAAAGTAAAGTTTCTGTTGCTAAAAAAGCTAATGTTGCTAAAAAAGTCAGTAAAGTTGCTAAAAAAGTTTCTAGAACTAGAGCTAAAGGTGTAGCTGCTCTTGCATCAGGAAATAAAGCAAAAGCTTTAAGAATGAAGAAAAAAGAAACCAGGCAAATTAAAAAAGCAACTAGAAAAGCTAAAAGAAATAAATAAGCATGAAAAAGTTAAATCCGTATTTCACTCAAGCAAACAAAAGCATGAAGGGTAAACCAGAGAAGTTTGGACTACCATCGAACAAGCAGATAGCAAATAGTGTTTACGCTAAGTGTGGTAAAAAGTAATGGCAAAGAAAGGTAGAACTAAAGGAAATAAGATTTGTCCTGCAGGTATTGCCTGGGCAAAGAGAACGTTTGACAAGTACCCATCTGCGTATGCTAACATGGCTGCTAGTAAGTACTGTAAAGACCCTAACTACGCTAAAGGAAAAAAGAAAAAATAATGGGAGAGTTAGCTAAATGGAGAAAAGAAAAGTGGGTACGCATTGGAACTGATGGGGAAATCAAAGGCGAATGTGGTACTAGCAAGAACAAAAAAAATCCAGATAGATGCCTTCCTTTAGCAAAAGCTAGAGCATTAAGTAAAAGGCAACGAGCTAAAACGGCTAGAAAAAAGAAAGCCTCTGGTGGAAAGAAGCAGTTTGTTTCAAACACAAAAAAAGCAAAAGTAACTAAAAGATACACTAAGTAATGGCAATACCAGATGGTACTAAATTTCATGGAGTAGCTCCAAATGTAGACACAGAGAATAAAGGCTCATCTCAGGCAAACGCTATGAGAGATGCCTATACTATAGAAGAGATAGCTTCTAAGGTTGAGTTTGGTGCAACGGCAATAATTGAACCAGAGTTTATTACTGCAACCCCTGGAGGTAGCGTAACAATTACAACAACTAAAAATATAATTGACCTGACATGGTCAGGTGGATCAGGAACGTTTGACTTAATTCTTCCTTCGGCAACAGATATACCGTACAGATTTTTAAGAATAGTAAATGATTCTACACTTAATGCAAGTGATAAAGTTCATGTAGTTGCACCTGGAACAGAAACAATTGATGGAGGTGCGTTTTATGTTATAAACAAAGCGTACAATGGAGTTGCAGTTTGGTCTGATGGTAGTAACTGGATAGTAATACAAGCAAAATCATAATTATGGCAAAACCAAGAAAGGGGAAAGCAAAAGTAAAAATTACTTCATCAGGTAAAAAGGTAAGTTACGGACAGGCAGGGAGAGCTAAAGGTGGAGGTCCTAGAGTAAAACCAGGCACAAGTAAAGGAGATAGCTACTGTGCTAGGAGTTTAGGTATAAAAAGAGGATTGTCTAGAAAAAAAGCAAATGATCCAAACACTCCAAATAACTTATCACGTAAAAGGTGGAAGTGTGTTGGAGCTAAGTCTAGAAAATAGACAATAAAAATATTAGTATATTTGTTAAGTAAAAATTTACATTATGAAAAAACAAGGTTATAATTCAAGACTAGATGAGTCTTTAGGTTCTAAAAATGGAAAAAAGTCTCAGTCTATGAAGTCTCGTAGAGACGAGTCAAAAGCTATGGCTAAGAAGAAAACAGGTCATGCATACTCAGGAGACCACAACATGTCCTATGAGTGCATCAACAATGTAAAGAAAAAAATAGGAGGATTAATAAGAAAATAATGAAATTAAATCAAAGATCAAGAGGATTAGGAGACTCAATTGAAAAGTTTACAAAAGCTACAGGAATTAAAAAAGTAGTAAATACAGTTGCTAAAGCAACAGGTAAACCTTGTGGTTGTTCTGAAAGACGAGATTCTTTGAATAGAAAATTTCCATATAACAAATAAAAAATGATACCACAAGGAACACAATTTCATGGAGTAGCTCCAAATGTACCAACAAAGAATTTAGGATCTCAGCAAGCAAATTCTCAAAGAAACGTTTATACTATAGAAGATTTTATGAGTGATTCTTTTTCAGGAACATTTATAAATTTTGGAGGAGGAACTTCAGATGTTTTAGGTGGTGATACTGTAGCATGGGGAGTAAATCCAATTACTCAGGCAGATCACTTAGGAAATATTGTTATTAAATCAAAGTGTATTGTTTCAAAAATCTCTGTAAAATGGTCATCAGTTGATGGTTATCAAGCTGCAGCAGGTGGTGCTCAGGTAGCGTTTAAAGTTTCTAGATGCACCGACATAAACGCTCAGTTAGTTAATGCATCAAATTGGACAGATTATATAGATTTAGATACAGTTTGGGATAGTGGTTCAGGAGATTACCCAGGATTTATTGAAGATTTATCTTCTCAAGTAGATAAGGTTTTTAATGTAGGTGATATTTTTGCACTTACGGCAACACCAAGTGCAGGGTTTCCAAACTCAGGAGAAGATGTAGAAGTAACAGTAACATTTCAACACGTAAAATAAATAAAATGGCATATCAAAAATTACAAGCAAGTAGAGCTTCATCAGTTACACCAAGTGATACGGTAGACATTCCTAGTGTTTCTGATTCTAATGGAAGAGGCAACAATGGATGTGTGTTGTATGTAGGCACAGGAGGTGACCTGCGAGTATTAACTGCAGGAGGTGACGATGTTGTGTTTGCAGGTTTTCCAGATGGGGGATTTTTGCCAGTAAATGTGGTAAGAGTTTTTGCAACCAACACAACCGCTTCAGGTATTTTAGCACTTTGGTAGTATGTATATAGCTATTGCAAATGCAATTTATTCTTCTACACTTCAAGGATCAGGAGGTGGATTTCCCAAAGCATGTTTTGGGTTAGACTACAATGCCATTACTTCTGATTTTACATTTACACGTAATTCATTTGCCACAAGAGTTAATGAGTTCGGTTTAATAGAAACAGTTACTAATTTAGGCTCAGACTTGGTTCGGAATGGTTCTTTTGATGAACTTGGTTTAGAGCGTGTTGTAAATGGCGATTTTAGTGATGGAGAAAATGATTGGAATTTTGGTGGGGATTGGACTTTGGTAAATGGAACTGCTGAAATACAATCATCTACACAGAGTTATTTAAGGTCTGATAATGACCGAGTTCCTTTAACAGTTAAAACATACAAGTTACAATACGAAGTTGTTACAACAAATGGAAGTAATTTAAGACTTGCTGGTGGTAGTTCAGCGTTTGGAACTATTACTTTAGATTCAGCTACTGTTGGAGTAAAAACTGTTTACTTAACAAGTAATGGCACACAAGCATACTTACAAATTAATCAAAACGCATTTAGAGGCTCAATAGACAACATATCACTTAAACAATTAGACCCGAATGATGATTGGGATTTAGGTAGTAATTGGAGTATAGAAAACAATATAGCAACTGCTGATGGGACACAGGGTTATTTAACACAAACAGGTACGCCACCAATAGGAACATCAGGAACATATAAATTTGAGTGGACACAAGAAATTACATCAGGTACAAGATTTAGAATCTTTCCAAGAAATGGAAATGATTCAAGTCAGTCAGGTGTAACAATCGTATCAGGCTCAACAACGGGGAGTGGTAGCTTTAGTACGGGTGGTAATTGTGTAGGTAGTGGAACATTTACTGCATACATTGAAACAACAAATGGTTTTAGTGTTAAGTTTTTAGCTGAAAGTGGTAACGAAGGAACAATAGACAACGTATCAGTCGTAGAAGTTATCGAAGATGACATACCAAGAATAGACTATACGGGTAGTACATTTGATGTTCCCGTTTATGGCGATGAATTACTTACAGATGGAATAATATCTAATGGGGGAGGAGGCTCTTTTACTTTTACAAGTAATGGAGTGAGTGGTGTTTCAGATGGCACAAGTGGTTCAACATTAAGACCAAGACTATTATGGAGTTCTTTAACTATAGGGAAGCAATATAGAATTGTTGGAACACCTACTATAAATAGTGGAAATACAAATTATTCACTTTATGACGGTGCGTCTTATGTAAAAAACCAAGTAGCAGCAGAGGGGTTTGATTTAACATTTACTTGTAATGGAGCATCTGTATTCTTTACTAATGATGGCACGCAAACCTTTAATATAGATTGGGATTTAAGTATTAAAGAACTTACTGCATACACAACAACAGACAAAGGTGCTTTTTTACTTGAACCAATTTCTACAAATGAAATTACTTATAGTGAGGATTTTAGTGATAGTTATTGGACTAAATTAGGTACTCCTACAATAACAGATAATTACGGAACAAGTCCTGATGGAACACAAAACTCAACAAGAGTACAAGGGAATAGTTTAACAGTTATTTATGTTTCAAATGGAGCTGCAAATACAAACTTTTCAAGAAGTATATACATAAAAGCTACAAGTGGGAGTGGTACTATACAAACATTAAGCCATAATTCAAATACAAATAATGTATTTTCTATTGATGAAAATTGGCGAAGAGTAGAAATTAATAGTCTAACAAGTGCAACAGGGGAACTCCAATTTTACGCATTAGATATGCGTGGTGCTTCAACAGATATATTTGATGTTGAGATATGGGGTTGTCAAGAAGAAAGAGGTATAGACTATGCTACATCTTATATCCCTACAAGTGGCACAACAGTTACAAGAGCTCAAGAAACTTGTGTTGATGCTACACCTACAATCAATAGTGAAGAGGGTGTTTTATATGCAGAAATAAGTGCTTTAGCAGATGATAATAGTTTAAGGGTTATAGAAATTAATGATAAAAGTTCATTAAATAGAGTGTTATTTTATTACAGAAGTAACGATAGAATTGTTTTTCAGATTAAAATTTCAAACATAACTGTATTAACTCAAACCATTCCATCAGCAGATGTAACAAGTGTACACAAACTAGCTTTATTATGGAGTCAAGATAATTTCTCTGCGTGGTTAGATGGTGTTAGGGTTGGAGTTGCAACAATTGGAAACACTTTTGCTTCAAATACACTAACCGATTTAGATTTTAGTGATCCTTTTGGTGGACTTAATTTCTACGGTAGAACTAAAGATTTAAGAGTTTACTGCAAAGCATTGACAGACGATGAATTAACTGAATTAACAACGATATAGATTAATAATGAAAAATATTTTAATTGGTAAATACGAATTTAATTCAGAAGAGCAAGCTAAAGATAAGATTTTAGCCTTAGGTACTGAAATAGAGGGTGAATATACACCAGATAATATTGACAGTATTGTTGAACTTGGTTTTTTAATCATTACACCTGGAACTTACGATCCAGATGGGCACGAAATAACTCCTCCTGTGTATAGTGATAAATACAGCGTTGATGTGTTGTGGTATGATAAAATAAAAAATCCTTATGGTTGGGCTACCTATCAAATAAACGTACAAGGAGAGGGAGCACATTCATTTTTTGGTGTTCCTTACCAAGAAAATAAAATGCCTTAACTATGATATTTCCACCACCAACACCACCTGGTTCTTAGTTTAAAACATCTAATAAAATTTTGTTAACTTTGTTTATATGAAATACTGCAGTCCCTCAAGCATTACATATCATTATATTCAAGATAATTCTTGTTTTTCAGCAGTTGTAATTAATTATGAATATAACAATGTTTAATAAAATGACCTTATCGGATTTGAAAATATACCTACTAAATAGTATTGCATTAGTCGTTTCGTTTAGTGAAATAGAAGCAGTACTTAAAATAATACTATTGCTAGGATCAATAGTCTATACTGCACAAAGAATTTACGCTAACTATCAAGAAAACAAATGAATTATTTTACATACAAAGAATTTGATTCTCCAGACATGCCTGGAAGTGGCTCGTTAATGCACGAAGATTTTCTTGATATGCTTGATGAGGTAAGGGATAAATTTGGTAAGCCTATCATTATAAATAGTGGCTACAGGACAGAAGAGCATAATGCTGCAGTTGGAGGGAAGCCTAAAACAGAAACATCAAAGGGATCAAGTCACATGTATGGATTAGCTGCTGACATCAAATGCACCAATTCTACAGATAGATTTCATTTAGTATTTCTATTACAAGAGACAGGTTTTCAAAGAATAGGAGTTGCTGATACTTTTATTCATGTAGACTTGGATTTTGACAAGTCTCAACAAGTAATGTGGACTTATTAGTATGAAAAAAATATTAGAGTTTTTTGGGACAAAAGTATTTAAGCAAATTGGTGACGTTGTTGATGAGTTGTTTACTAGCGATGAGGAAAGAATAAGAGCCAAAAATGAAATATTTAAAGTTCTTCAAGAGAAAGAGCTTGAGTTGCAGAAGATGCAAACTGAAATAATAGTAGCTGAAGCAAAAGGGAATTGGCTTCAGAGAAGTTGGAGACCAATCCTTATGTTGTCATTTGGGTTTATTATAATTTACACTAAGTTTATATCTCAGCTATCATCACATTTAATAACTCCTGAGTTAGAGCCTGAGTTTTGGAGTTTGCTAGAAATAGGTATTGGAGGTTATGTAATAGGAAGAAGTGCTGAAAAAATTGTAGACAAAGCAGGTCCAATATTTAAAAATAAAAAATAGTATATTTGTTAAAGTAAAATATTAGTTATGCCAAAGATTAGCACATACAATACCGTAACTCCACAAGGAACTGATAAGATTATTATTAGTCAAGAAAACGGAACGCCTACAAACGTAACTAAAAATATTACCGTAGATGGATTAAAGGAATATATTGGCACATCAGACACATCAGGTATTCCTACGCCATATATTTATGTTTTAAAAAATCCTAATGCAGGTCCTTCGGTAGCTATACAAAAACCTGTTGAAACAGATTGGTTAACTAAAAATCCTCGGCTTTTTATGTTTAGATACAAAAAGGCAAAAACTAAATTAATTAATAATACGGATTATGTGATGAAAAGAGCAAACTTTGTTCACCCTTCTCATAACAATGGGACGTATCAGAGAGCTAATTTTCCAGGAAGCAATTGGGCATCAACACGACAAGATTTTCGTGATAAAACAGGTGCTGTGCAAACATTATTTCCTATTCCGACAGAGTGGGATATAAATAGTGAATTAAAGATTGCTAAGACAGGGTCAGTGATAACTGACTTTGCTTCATTGAGACCTACCACTTATATTGAAGTGCCTTTTAATCCTTTAGGGTTTTTGTTTGATGATACAAACACAGAAGTGACCTCGCTTCCTGCTACAACATTAGATAGTTTATGGGGTACACGATTTACAGTTCATAATGGTCGTAGTAGTAATATAAATCCTGATCCTATATCTAATGATAAAAGAACAATACAAATTATAATGAAATTTGCTATAGGCATACCAAACCCTACATGGACAAATACAAACCATGAGTTGCCATATATATTTGGAGATTTATCAAACGCAGTAATGTTAAAATATCAATTAAACCCAAACAATCAAAGAATTTGTCAATCATATATTATAACACAAGGATCTACTGGTCCTTCTGTAAGGGAGGCGTCATAATGGATTTTAAAATATGCGAGGCTTTCAATTAGGACGACATCTTCGCGATGTCTTCAATTAGGACCACATCTTCGTGATGTTGTCAATTAGGATTGCCTCTTCGCTTAGAATACCTCTATTTATTTAGGGGTATTTTTTTTTACTTATATTTGTTATAAATCAAATTAAATTAAATGAATGATATTCGTAAGATAGCAGTAGGTCCTGATTACAAAGGTGGAGCTATGCACTATGTTGTAGGTCAAGAAATACTAAAAGGCACATATAAAATTCACCACATAAGGTATGATGATAGTAATGACTCTTTTAAAATATGGATTGAATCTACATATAATCAAGAAATTGTGTTATGGAAGCAGTTTATTAATATGCCTGTGTCTATTGAGTATAATATTAACTTCTAATGAAATCACCTTACTTATTTATTACCAAACCCTTAAACAATAAAAGGTATAACAACACTAAAAAAATTAGTGATGTAGACTTTATAACAAGCACTTCAGAGGAAAACCACAAAGCTTCAAATCGAATTGCAGAGGTTATCGCCACTCCAATTGTTTATGATGGTCCTATTAAACCAGGAGATAAATTATTAGTCCATCATAACGTATTTAAGTTTTATAATGACATGCAAGGCAGACGTAAAAGTGGAAGAAGTTTTTTTATGGATGATTTATTTTTTGTTGAGCCTGATCAGTTTTACATGTATCATGATGGCAAGCAGTGGAATACTAGTGGCAGGTATTGCTTTACTAAACCTCTTCCTACAGAAGACTACTACTTATATAAGAACACCAATGAAGAACCTTTGGTTGGTGAAATAAAGTATAGCAACGACTATCTGCGTTCACAAAATGTAAATCCAGGGGACAAGGTCTGTTTTAAACCTGAAAGTGAATACGAGTTTGAAGTAGATGGAGAAAAACTATATCGAATGTTTGATCATCAAATAACAATAAAATTATGAGTGATAATCCAAAAAGAAAAAAACGACCAAGAATCAAATATAATCCGAATCGCAATGGACTCAAAAACTTTAAAAAAGAATATTATTCAGGCAGGGATGAGAGCCGTAGAGCAGCTTATTAAGGTTGCAAAAGAAGACATTATAAAGCCAGACCCAGAGGATGAGTTGGCTGCTGACAGATTAAAGAATGCTGCAGCAACAAAAAAACTAGCAATATTTGATGCGTTTGATATATTGACTAGAATAGAAAATGAAAAAAATTTAATGGAAATCGAAGAACGAGGTCCAACTAAACTAGATATAAAACAAGGATTTGCAGAAAGAAGGTCTTCATAATCTAAATAGGGTTCTAGATAATTATATTCCAAAAGGAATATTAAAGAAAAAGAACAGAAACAAGTCATGGCAATATGGTTATGATGAGAAGTATGATGTAGTTATAATATCTAAAACAGGAGAGTTAGGTGAGGTTTATGATATTAATGGACTACGAATAGGATTACCAAAAGTTCCTGAGTCTCTTCAAAGAGACACATCTAAGTGGGAAAGAATCGAGCCACCAAAAGCACTACTAAAAATACAATCTATATTTCAGTGGAATGAGCAACCAAACACTTTTAAAGCTAAGTGGATAGATTACATTGAAGATGAGTTTAATAAAAGAGAACAAGGTTATTGGTTTACAAATAAAAAAACAAGTACATACATTACAGGGTCACACTACATGTACCTTCAGTGGACAAAAATTGATGTAGGACATCCTGACTTCAGGGAAGCAAATAGAATTTTTTACATTTTTTGGGAAGCATGTAAAGCAGACCCTAGGTGCTTTGGAATGATATACTTGAAAATTAGACGTTCTGGTTTTTCATATATGGCTTCAGAAGAGTGTGCAAATATTGGAACAATATCCAAAAACTCTCGTATTGGCATTTTGTCTAAGTCAGGTTCTGATGCAAAAAAAATGTTTACAGATAAGGTTGTACCTATTGTTAGAAATTATCCCTTCTTTTTTAAACCTGTACAGGATGGTATGGACAAACCTAAAACAGAGTTAGCTTTTAGAATTCCTGCATCCAAGATTACTAAAAAGAATATGTATAATGTTGATAATGAAGAGATGGAAGGCTTGGACACCACCATTGACTGGAAGAATACAGATGATAACTCTTATGATGGTGAAAAGTTACTTTTACTAGCACATGATGAAAGTGGTAAATGGCTAAAGCCAAACAATATACTAAATAATTATCGTGTTACCAAGACATGTTTAAGACTGGGTAGAAGAATTATTGGGAAGTGCATGATGGGTTCAACATCAAATGCACTAAACAAGGGTGGTGAAGAGTTTAAAAAGCTTTACTATGATTCTAATCCTAATAACAGAAGTAACAATGGTCAAACCAAAAGTGGGTTGTATTCTTTGTTTATACCAATGGAGTGGAACTTTGAGGGATACATTGATGAGCATGGGATGCCTATGGAAGATGTTGTTGATTACTGGAACAATGAAGTTGAGAGTTTAAAAAATGACGCTGACGCATTAAATGAGTTTTATAGACAGTTTCCTAGAACTGAGTCACATGCATTTAGAGATGAAAGCAAGCAGTCTTTATTTAACCTTACACGAATATATCAGCAGATTGATTACAATGATTCACTTATAAAAGAACATCACTTAACTAGAGGATCATTTTCTTGGAAAAACGGAATTAAAGATACTGAGGTTATATGGACTCCAAATACTAGGGGAAGATTTTTAGTAAGTTGGATACCAAAAAAGAACATGCAGAATAGATACAAGAAAAACCATAAAGGAAATTTTTTTCCTGCAAACGAGCATCTTGGTGCTTTTGGTTGTGATAGTTATGACATATCTGGAACTGTTGGAGGTGGAGCATCTAATGGTGCTTTGCATGGAATCACAAAGTTTAACATGGATGATGCTCCTAGTAATCAGTTTTTTTTAGAGTACGTGGCTAGACCTCAAACTGCAGAAATATTTTTTGAGGAAGTGCTAATGGCTTGTGTGTTTTATGGAATGCCTATATTAGTAGAAAACAATAAACCTCGTTTACTGTATCATTTTAAAAATAGAGGCTATAGAGGCTTTAGTATTAATCGACCAGACAAACTCAAACACAAGCTCTCTAAGACAGAGAAAGAACTTGGGGGGATACCTAACTCAAGTGAAGCAGTAAAGCAGGCTCACGCAGCAGCTATTGAGTCTCATATTGAATCTCACGTAGGATTAATAGGTCCAGATGAAATGGGATATATGCCTTTTAGTAGAACTTTAGAGGACTGGGCAAAGTTTGATATAAGCAATAGAACCAAGTTTGATGCCTCTATTAGCTCAGGTTTAGCAATAATGGCTTGTCAAAGACACCTCTATCAACCTGTAAAAAAACAATCAAATATTATTGTTAACTTTGCTAGGTACAACAACAAAGGAAGTCGTAGTGAAATAATAAGATAAATGAAAGACGTAAAAATAAATGTTTCTTCTGTGGGGTTTCCGAGTCAGTTTGTTTCTGATACTGAAAAAGCTTCAGAGGAATTTGGATTACAAATAGGTCAGGCTATTCAGTACGAGTGGTTTAAGAAAGATGGCAACCAATGCAGATACTATAATCAGTGGAGGGATTTTTACAGACTTCGTCTTTATGCTAGAGGTGAGCAGTCAGTTGCTAAGTATAAAAATGAATTAGCAGTTGATGGTGATTTAAGTTATCTAAACTTGGATTGGACACCAGTACCAATTATTCCAAAATTTGTAGATGTTGTTGTAAACGGAATGAATGACAGGTTGTTTGATGTAAAGGCATATGCAGAAGACGCAATGTCACAAGCTCAAAGAAGTAAGTATCAAGACATGATACAAGGTCAGGCTGCAGCAAAAGACATATTGCAAATTGTTCAAAAAGAAACAGGAGCTGATCCTTTTATAATGAATCCTGATGACCTTCCTCAAACTGATGAGGAGTTGAACTTATATATGCAGCTTAAATATAAGCCTGCCATAGAGATTGCTGAAGAGGAAGCTATTAATACTATTTTTGCAGAAAACCATTACAACGATATTAGAAAAAGAGTTGACTATGATTTAACTGTTTTAGGTATTGGTTGTACAAAGCATGAGTTTTTGCCAGGAGCAGGTGTTGAAATTAAATATGTAGACCCTGCAAATATTGTCTACAGTTATACAGAAGACCCACACTTTAAAGACTGTTTCTATTGGGGTGAAATAAAAACACTTCCAATTACCGAGTTAATGAAAATTGACCAGTCTTTAACCAAAGACCATTTAGAGGAAATATCAAAGTATTCTCAGAGTTGGTATGATTATTATAACGTGGCTCAGTTTTATGAGAATGACATCTTTTATAGAGACACCGTTACATTAATGTATTTTAATTATAAGACCACTAAAAAAGTAGTTTATAAAAAGAAGATACTAGAAAATGGAGGAACAAAGGTTATAGAAAAAGATGATCAATTCAATCCACCAGTCGAAATGATGGAGGAGGGAAGGTTTGAAAAGATGGAAAAAACCATTGATGTATGGTATGAGGGTATTATGGTTATGGGAACAAATATTCTTTTAAAGTGGGAACTTGCTGAGAATATGGTAAGACCAAAATCAGCTCAACAACACGCATTACCAAACTATGTAGCAGTAGCTCCTAGAATGTATAAAGGGGTTATTGAGTCTTTAACTAGGCGTATGATTCCATTTGCAGACCTAATACAAATAACTCACTTAAAACTGCAACAAGTTATTTCAAGAGTAGTACCTGATGGTGTGTATATTGATGCTGATGGATTGAATGAAGTAGACCTAGGTACAGGAAACGCTTATAATCCAGAAGATGCCTTACGATTATATTTCCAAACAGGTTCTGTTATTGGTAGAAGTTATACTCAAGATGGAGACTATAATCAAGGAAAGATTCCAATTAAAGAACTACAGTCAAGTTCTGGTGCAAGTAAAACACAGATGTTGATTTCCAATTATAACCACTACTTAGGAATGATTAGGCAGGTTACAGGATTAAATGAAGCTAGAGACGCATCTACTCCTGATCCTAATTCATTGGTTGGTTTACAGAAGTTGGCAGCATTAAATTCTAATGTTGCGACTAGGCATATACTTGAAGGCTCTTTGTATGTATATAGAAGTTTAGCTGAAGCAATTACTTACAGGGTAGCTGATATATTACAGTATGCAGATTTTAAAGATGATTTTGCAAATGCTATAGGAAAGTATAATGTTAGTATTCTTAATCAGATAAAAGACTTATACATCTATGACTTTGGTATTTTTATTGAAATAGCTCCAGATGAAGAGCAAAAAGCTCAACTTGAAGCGAATATACAAATGGCATTGTCCAAGGGAGATATTAACCTAGAAGATGCTATCGATATACGAGAAATTAAAAACATCAAGCTTGCTAATCAATTACTTAAAGTAAAACGTAAAGCACTACAAGAGCAGCAGCAACAACAAGCAATGCAAGCTCAGGCAATGCAAGCTCAACAGGCATTAAAGTCTCAAGAGATGAAGCAGCAAATGACAATGCAAGCTCAACAGGCTGAGATGCAAGGCAAGATGCAGTTAAAACAGGCTGAGATAGCTTTTGAGATTGAAAAGCAAAATAATGAGGCTATGCTTAAAAGTAAGTTAATGCAGGAAGAGTTTAACTACAACTTACAATTAAGAGATATGGAATCTCAAGCGTTATCTCAAAGAGAGACTCAAAGAGAGGGTGCAAAGTCTGCTAGAATATCTCAAGCTAATCAAGAACAGTCAAGATTAATTAATCAAAGAAAAAATAATTTACCACCTCAGCGTTTTGAATCTAATGAAGACAGTCTTGATGGATTTGATTTATCTGAGTTTAACCCTAGATAGTGTCTAAAAACGGTATTATTTTTTTCTTATATTTGTAGTAATTAAATTTAATCATATGGAATTCACAGTAAAAGAAGTAAAAGTAGGCGAGGAAAAATCAGTTCAACAGGTAGAACAAGAGCTTTTAGATAAGCATGAAGAAAAGATTAATGATGATCAACCAAAAGCTCAAGAGCCAAAAGCTGAAGAGCAAAAAGCTGAAGAGCCAAAAGCTGAAGAGCCAAAAGCTGAATTAAACGAGAAAG
>OCVR010000244.1_pt1 | contig 45242 bp, 42 predicted proteins | sample 1539091 | NCBI WGS metagenome assembly OCVR01 (sample SAMEA3355530, study PRJEB22509) | marine metagenome | biome: marine; feature: coastal ocean; material: water | place: USA | collected 2010-08-07 | depth 16 m | reverse complement strand
AGTGGACAGGTGGCGGGTTTCTTTTTTTCCGAGTTGGCAGACGCTGTGCAGGCTCGCCGAGGTGAGCCCGGCATTGGAGCAACCCTGGCGGGCCTGCTGAATCTCTCTGCAGCGTGTCACGCGAGCCTGGACTGGCGCCGAGGCTTCTGCCGATACTGTGCGAGACAGCAGTTGACTGGGTGGTAGGCGCGGCACCGTCACGTGCAGATCAATGCGGTCCAAAAGGGGTCCCGACAGCCTCGCTCGATAGCGCTGGACTTGCTCGGGCCTGCAACGACAGGAGCGCTCAGGGTCACCGAGAAACCCGCAAGGGCATGGATTCATGGCGGCTACTAATTGAAAGCGGGCTGGATAGGTCACTCGGCGTCTGGTGCGAGTCAGGGTGATTTCACCGGATTCCATGGGCTCGCGCAGTGACTCCAGGCAGCGGCGGTTAAATTCAGGTAACTCGTCCAGAAAGAGAACGCCCCCGTGCGCCAGCGAAATCTCCCCCGGGCGAGGACTGCCGCCACCGCCGGTCAGAGAGGTGGCGGTGGCGCTGTGGTGGGGGCTGCGAAAGGGGCGCTGCAGGCGGTTCGGTGTGCCCGCGGGAAGACCCTCAATATCCCGCAGGGCCAGACCGTAGAGGACTTCTCTGCTGCGGGGAGGAGGCAATATACCGGGTAGCCTGCTAGCCAACAGGGTTTTGCCGGTTCCGGGCGGACCGCAAAACAGCAGGTTGTGGCCCCCGGCGGCTGCGATTTCCATGGCGCGCCTCGCTGCAGCCTGGCCGACCACGTCAGCCATATCGGGGTATTCTGCGGCGGCCAGCGTATTGTCCGGGCTGGCGCTCTGCAGGGTTGCGCGGCCATTGAGGTGGGCGCACAGAGTAAGGATATCTGCTGCGGCAATAATCTTGCTGCCCGGTACCTGTGCCGCAGAGCCGGCGCTTTCCTGAGCCAGCACCAGCCGGCGCCCGCTGGTCGTGGTGGCGATAGCTGAGGCGACGCTGCCGCGGACAGCGCGAAGGCTACCGTCGAGTGCCAGTTCCGCCAGAAATTCGTAGAGTGCCAGGCCGTTGGCAGGCAGTTGGCCGGATGCGGTGAGTATGCCCAGCGCGATGGCGAGGTCGAAGCGGCCGCCTTCCTTGGGCAGGTCTGCGGGGGCAAGATTTACGGTGATCCGTCGGTCAGGGAACTCGAAATGGGAGTTTATTATCGCGCTGCGCACGCGGTCCTTGCTCTCGCGCACAGCCGTTTCGGGCAGGCCTACAATGTGAAACGCGGGGAGACCGTTGGCCAGGTGTGTCTCGACCTGCACCAGAGGGGCGTCCAGGCCGCAAAGGGCGCGACTGTACAACACCGATAATTCCATCGCCATCCTGCGCCCTGTCTATGACGTTCCTGGCAGTGTATGCGAGGCGCGCGGGTGGATGAATTGATTGGTCTGAAATGAGTGAATACAGCCGCCGTGCGGAGGTGTAGCGAAGAACTGCGGCCACTACGCCTCGTTGTTGCCCTCTTCGAGTGCTCTCGCCAGCGCCTCCAGAGTGTTTTCCAGCTCAATGACACGCTCTTGCGTGCGTTTGAGCAGCGCGCTTTGTGCATCAAATTCCTCCCGGCTGACCACGTCCAGCTTAGATAGCGCTGATTGCGCAAGGGCGCGCGCGCCCTTGTCCAGTTCGCCGCCCATTCGGGCGCTCGCCTGTTGCAGTAGATCCCAGGGGGGAGGAGGGGATTTTGGTGCCATGTAAGTGAGCCTTTGCGCGAGACCGCATGAGAGCCCGAAGTGTAGAGCAAATCAGCGAGTCGGCACAGTGCGAAAATCCGCACGCTTATTGTGCAACGCACCGTATGAGTGCGTTTTGCGGGCGCTTCGCGGCGTGCACTATTTTGGCACTAGTTAATATCTTATTGATATTCCTAAAGAATATACTAATTGGCACAGACTCTGCTTTGTTCTCTGTGACAGACCGGCAACGCGCACACACAGTGCCCGCAGCGATTATCTGACACGTTAGAGAGTCTGTTTTATGACTTTAATCCTAGGGGAGAAGAAACATGTTAAACAAGAAACTGATTACCGCAGCCGTATCCACGGCGTTGTTGTCTGGAATAGGGGCGACTGCCGCACAAGCGTTTGACGTGAGTGCGAATGTCGCATTGGTGAGCGATTACCGCTTCCGCGGCATCTCGCAAACAGGCACAGATGCGGCCGTCCAGGGCGGATTCGATGCCAGCTGGGAACCGGGCTTTTATCTGGGCACCTGGGCGTCTTCCGTCGACTTCGGCAGCGACAACGCCACCGGTAGCTTCGGCACGATGGAGATTGACTACTACGCGGGCTGGTCTGGCCCGGTTGGTGATACTGACTTCGGTATTGACATAGGGTACACCTATTATCAATACCCGGGGGACACGGTTGACCCCAAGGGCGACTATCAGGAGTTCTACATCAAGCCGTCCTGGCGTGACCTGACCATCGGTGTTACCTACTCGAATGACTACTACGCCGAGACTGGAAAGTTCTGGTACTACTCCGGAGACTATAGCCTTACCTTCGCGGAAGACTTTTCACTGGGTTTGCATGCCGGCTACAACGACTTCGATGAGAAGGATTTCTTTCCAACGGGAGAAGATTCCTACACTGATTACTCAGTGACGCTGACTTACACCTTCAAGGGTGTGGATCTTTCGGTGGCGTGGGTTGGTACCGATCTCGATACCGATGACTGCTTTAACGATGCAGATGCCTGCGACGACACCGCAGTATTCAGCATCGCCAAGAGCTTTTAATAGCAGCATTCTGCACCGAGTCGGCCAGATCTCTGGCCGACTCTCAGACTGGAGATTTTTATGAAATTGATTACGGCCATTGTTAAACCTTTCAAACTGGACGATGTGCGCGAAGCGCTCTCTGAGATAGGCGTCCAGGGCATCACCGTAACCGAAGTCAAGGGCTTTGGCCGACAGAAAGGCCATACCGAGTTGTACCGTGGGGCTGAATATGTCGTCGACTTTCTGCCCAAGGTTAAAATTGAAGTGGCTGTCGCTGACGGCGTAGTCGACCAGACTATCGAAGCCATTACGACAGCAGCCAATACCGGCAAGATCGGTGACGGCAAAGTGTTTGTCTCCGCTTTGGAGCAAGTGATCCGGATTCGTACCGGTGAGACCGGCGAAGACGCTATCTAAAGATCGAAATGTAACACCCAATAGCAACACCCTGAAAACGATCCACTAAACCACGGCTGACGCTTAAAAATCAGCCGTAACGAGAGAGCTATGCCCATGGAAAACTCAATTTTTGAACTACAGTACGCCCTGGATACCTTTTATTTCCTGGTCTGTGGCGCGCTGGTGATGTGGATGGCGGCAGGTTTCGCAATGCTCGAAGCCGGCCTGGTCCGCTCTAAAAACACGACTGAAATCCTGCTGAAAAACATCAGCCTGTATGCGGTGGCCTGCACCATGTACATGGTCTGCGGCTATTCGATTATGTACGGCGGGGGTGAAATCACCACGTTCTTGAGCGGTATCGTCGGCGATGGTGTCGCCGGGGCAGAAGAACCAGCGACTTATGCACCGTCAGCCGATTTCTTCTTCCAGGTGGTATTTGTCGCCACGGCAATGTCTATCGTTTCGGGCGCGGTGGCAGAGCGCATGAAGCTTTGGGCGTTTCTTGCCTTCGCAGTGGTCATGACCGGTTTCATTTATCCGATGGAAGGTTCCTGGACCTGGGGCGGGATGCCGGTATTCGGTCTCTACACGCTGGGTGATCTGGGTTTTTCTGACTTTGCTGGCTCTGGCATTGTGCACATGGCCGGCGCGGCCGCGGCACTGGCCGGTGTGCTGCTGCTTGGCGCGCGCAAAGGGAAATACGGTGCGGACGGGTCGGTACGTCCTATCCCGGGCGCCAACCTTCCTCTCGCAACGCTGGGCACCTTCATCCTTTGGATGGGGTGGTTCGGTTTTAACGGTGGCTCTGTGCTGGCAACGGCCAGCGTCGAGAGCGCGAATGCGGTGGCGGTCGTGTTTATGAACACCAACGCTGCCGCTGCGGGTGGTCTGATCGCCGCGTTGATTTTGGCGCGACTCATGTTCGGCAAGGCTGACCTCACCATGGCGCTGAACGGCGCCTTGGCCGGCCTGGTGGCGATCACCGCCGAGCCGTCTACGCCCACTGCTGTGCAGGCGACTCTGTTTGGCGCGGCGGGTGGTGTACTGGTCGTGTTTTCTATCGTGATGCTGGACAAGTTGAAGATTGACGATCCCGTCGGTGCTATCTCGGTACACGGTGTGGTCGGGCTGCTGGGTTTGCTGCTGGTGCCGGTCACCAACGGTGAGAACTCATCGTTCAGCGGTCAGCTGATCGGTGCTGCCACGATCTTTGGCTGGGTGTTTTTCTCCAGCCTCATCGTGTGGGGCACTCTCAAAGCGGTCATGGGTATTCGCGTCAGCGAGCAGGAGGAATATGAAGGCGTCGATATGGCGGAATGCGGTATGGAGGCCTACCCCGAGTTCGTCGGCGCCAGCGGCAGTGGCCGTTCGTAACACACTTTGCGGGCGCATTTAACGATGCGTGTTTTGGGGGGCCTTATGGCCCCCTTTTTTTATGTTGTCGAATAAAGCCACATCCGGGCACTCACCGGGTCAGAGCCCTGCGGAGAATAGCGACAGATAAGGTTGGCCGTGCCTTCCGAGGGCGCAGCGACGACCGAGCTCGGCACTACGGGTGTTCAGGACATGGCAGCAATGCGCGCAATCGCGGCGGGTAACGCCTGCAGTTTTTCGATCTCTTCATCGGCGCGAGTACCGCCTGGCCAGGGCTTACCACGCAGGTTGACCCAGACGCTGCGCATCCCGATAGCATTGGCGCCTTGCACATCGTGATCTGGATCGTCGCCGACATGAATGATTTGGTCAGCTTTGACACCGGTCTTGTCAAGCGCGGCCTGGAACATGTCCGGGTGGGGTTTGGCGCGGCCGATGTCCTCTGCCAGAAAAGCAAAGTCGAAGTATTCGGCGGCGTCGGTCTTGTAGATATCTGCGTTGCCATTGGTCAGAGCGCCCAGCGTATAGTTCCGGGCCAGTGTTTCCAGAATGGACAGAGCTTCCTCGTAAAGCACCACCTTGTGTCGCTCCGCCAGGAATACGGCGAAGGCCTCACTGGCGCCACTGCTCGCCTCCGTCTCGGAATAGTCGGCTATCAGCAGGAGTTCGTACAGTGTTTGTAGGCGCATTTGGGTGACGTTATGCACCAACTGAGGATGGCGTTTCCACACCGCTTTTTTGAATTCAAACAGGGCATCATGGTCGAATGTCTCGATGGCGCCGGGTCGGTGGGTGATAAGCCACTGCCGTTGCGCCTCCTCCGCCCGTAATAGTGCCGGTTCGACATCCCACAGGGTGTTGTCGAGGTCGAACGTGATTACCGAGATAGTCAGCTCAGTCCTCCTTGCGACGTTTCGCCCTAGGGTGCGCGTCGTCATAGACTTTTGCCAGATGCTGGAAGTCCAGATGGGTGTAGATCTGGGTGGTGGAGATATTCTCGTGTCCCAGCAGCTCTTGCACCGCTCGCAGGTCGCCGCTGGATTCCAGTAAGTGGCTGGCAAAGGAATGTCGCAACATGTGGGGATGCACATCCTGGTGTACCCCTGCTTTTCGGGCCAGCAGCTTCAGGCGCGCCTGAATACTGCGCGGGCTGATGCGGCGGCCACGCTTACTGGTAAACAAGGCGTCTCGATCGGGGTGGTCTGCCCCGATGGTCGGACGAACCTGCAACCACACCTTGATGGCCTCGCGAGCGACAGACCCTATCGGTATCGTGCGGGCTTTGTTGCCTTTGCCGATAACGGTCAGCAGCGTGGCGTCGATATCGTCAATGTTGATGGCGGCCAGCTCCGCGAGTCGCAAGCCAGACGAATAGAACAGCTCCGCCATGGCCTTGTCACGTCGTTCTATGACGGTGTTGGCCGGTTGCGAGAGAAACTGATTGACCTGGTCTGCGTCCATTGTTCGGGGCAGTTTGCGTGGTTTTCGCGGTGCCTGGACGCTGCCAGCTGGATTGCGTTGATGGCCGTTTTCCCGCGCCAGGTAGTTGTAGAAAGAGCGTGCTGCAGAGAGCTGGCGCTGGATGCTGGCGGGTGCCAGGCCGCGCCGGTGTAATTGGCTGGTCCATGCCCGAATGTCCGCCTCTATCAAGTTCTCTATTGGCGTGTCCCGTTGCGCGGCGAAATGCGCAAGCGAGTCGAGGTCGCGCCGATAATTACTGAGTGTGTGAGGGGATAAGCGGCGCACATCTCGCAGGTAACGGATAAAACGAGCGGTCGCTCCGTCCTCAGGCCGAACAGGTGATAGGGCGTTGGCCACGCGACCTCAGGCTTCCGCCCCGGGCAGGCGCGACATCAACTTCACCATAACATCGGCGATGTGCGTCAGAAAAAGGGTATCGACCTTGCTGTTATAGCGATTCGCATCTGCGCTGCCTACTGCAATCAGGCCCAGCTGTTCCTCGTCTTTCACCAGAGGTGCCAGAGCAGCCGAGCCCACGCTGTCGCCATCGGGAAACAGGAACATCAGCTCTTTTTCCCGCACCGTGCCGCAAACGGGTTTGTGGCCGGGGAACAGTCCGCCGATCTGTTCGTTGACGGTCTCCCGGGTTTCACTGCGCCAGCCTTTTGCGGCAGCATCATCGCTGTAGAGAATCATACTCGCGTGTTCGATTTCGAAATCCCGCGGTATTGCTTGCATAAATGTGCTGTAAAGGTTTTCCCGCGAGTCTGCGTCGAGTAGCTGCAGCAACAGGATCCGGGTCCGGTCGAACAGGACATCGTTGTGACGCGCGTTGCCGGTCAGAGTTTTCAGTTGCTGCCGCAATGCCGTATTGCGTTCGCGCAAGACGCTGGCCTGTTTCTCTACCAGTGACACAGCGCTGCCAGACCCGTGGGATATATGCAGATAGTCCAGCATATCCGGGTGACGCTGCAGGAAGTCGTCGTGATTCTTGAGGTACTCTCTTACGGCTTCATCGTTGAGTTCGAGTTCACCCTGTTGCTCGACAACGGCCTTTTTTTTAGCGGACATGTGAGTGGTTCCCCTATTATTGTGTCGCTCCCCATGGAAGCTTCAGATGTTTATGCTTCCCTCGAACACCACCGCGGTGGGCCCCGTCATGATCACGGGCTGGCCCTCTCCTCCCCACGATAGGGAAAGCTTACCCCCCGGCAGCTCAACTGTCACGGATTCGCTGAGCCAGTCCCTTGATATCCCATAGGCTACGGCCGCACAGGCACCGCTGCCACAGGCGAGTGTCTCTCCTGCGCCGCGCTCGTAGACGCGCAGTCGAATGAACTCTCTAGACACCACTTCCATAAAACCAGCGTTCACACGCCGGGGGAAATCCGGATGGGACTCAATGGCAGGCCCCAGCCCTGCCACATCGGCATCGGCGGTGCTGTCTACCCGCAGCAGCGCGTGCGGATTACCCATTGATACCGCTCCAATCTCGCGCGCGTGGCCGGCTAGTTGCAACCAATAGCTGTCGGCGCGGGCGGGTGCGTTAAAGGGAATCTTGCCGGGTTCGAACTCCGGTACAGCCATTTGGACTTCCACCTCGTGGTTGGCAAGCACGCGTAGCTCGATGATACCGCTGGCCGTCTCAACACTAATGACCCGCTTGCCAGTCAGCTTCTTTTCACGCACAAAGCGTGCGAAGCAGCGCGCGCCGTTGCCGCATTGCTCGACCTCTTCGCCATCGGCGTTATAGATGCGGTAACGAAAGTCCGCATTAGCGTTTTGAGGTGGCTCCACGGCCAAAACCTGGTCACAGCCAACGCCACAATGTCGGTCCGCCAGCTTGCGGATATCACGGGCGCGCAGTGTACAACTCTGGGTGACAAGGTCGATAACAACAAAGTCATTACCGATGCCGTGCATTTTGGTGAAATATAGGCGCATGGCGATGTCTCGTTCAGCTCTCCGTCAGGGTGGTTTCCCCCCGGAGAAGATCCTCCAGGGTTTCGCGCCGCCGCACCAGGTGAACTGCTGTGCCGTCCACCATGACCTCTGCTGCACGGGGCCTGCTGTTGTAATTGGAACTCATTACGAAGCCGTAGGCTCCCGCACCGAACATGGCCAGCAAGTCTCCCTGGCTGAGACTCAGCTCCCGCCCCTTGCCCAGAAAGTCGCCCGTTTCGCAGACAGGGCCCACGATGTCCCATGTGGTGAGGTGCCCGCCAGAGCGTCGCTGCACCGGTTGGATGTCCATCCAGGCTTGGTAGAGAGCCGGGCGCAGCATGTCGTTCATCGCCGCGTCGACAATGGCAAAATGATGGTCAGCGGTGGACTTGAGGTACTCTGTGCGCATTACCAGGATGCCTGCATTGGCGGCGATGGAGCGGCCCGGTTCAAACAGCAGCTTCAAGGGGCGATCTCCCAGCACCCGGCGAACTTCGTCCATGTAATCAGCGACGGAGGGAGGTTGTTCATCCCGGTATGTGACACCTAACCCGCCGCCCAGGTCCAGATGCTTTATCGTGATGCCTATATCGGCCAGCCTGTCTACCAGTTCGAGCAGGCGATGCAGGGTGTCGATAAATGGTGTTATGTCGGTTAGCTGAGAGCCAATATGGCAATCAAGCCCGACAACCTCCACATGATTCATTTGCGCGGCACGCTGATAAACGGCCAGCGCTTCGTCGATGGCCAGGCCGAACTTGTTCTCTTTTAGCCCGGTTGAAATGTAGGGGTGGGTTTTGGCATCCACGTCGGGGTTCACCCTGATAGAGACGGGCGCCACGCACGCTTTTTCGGCTGCGACGCAGTTAAGTGCCTCCAGCTCCCCCTCTGACTCCAGATTGAAACAGTGAATACCGAGGTCCAGTGCACGTGCCATTTCATCAGCGGTTTTGCTGACACCGGAAAAAACGACCTTGGCCGGATCCCCGCCGGCGGCGAGTACGCGCTCCAGTTCCCCGCCAGATACGATATCGAAGCCAGCCCCCAGGCGGGCCAGCACATCGAGCACTGCCAGGCTTGAATTCGCCTTGACCGCATAACAGACCAGGTGATCGGTGCCCGCAAGCGCATCGCCATAGGCAAGGAAAGACGCTTCCAGCGCGGCTCGAGAGTAGATGTAGCAGGGTGTGCCATGCTCGGCAGCGATATCGCTTACTGCCACGTCTTCAGCGTGCAGGGTTTCCCCGCGAAAGGTGAAGTAGCTCATGGTGTCGCTCCCCGTTCAAGACGTCTTGGTCAACGGGTTGGGGCTTTCGACCACCGCAGCCTTGGGAGGCTTGGGTGTTTCCTCTTTTGGCATATAAAGCGGCCCGGTCTGCCCACATCCGGTGAGGAAGTAGATTACGACAGCAATAAGGGGGGCTGTGATTGTAAGGCGCATGGCATTAGTCCGGTGTCATATGCTGCAAATTATACCGCCCGCTAGTAAGGGGCGCTAACACCGCTTATCATTGAATAGTGCACACTTTGGCGGAATGACGTGGAAGAATCTGAATTTAATGAGGCAGTGGACGGTGTATTTGAGGCGTTGGAACTGGCGCTCGACGAGGTTGAAGAGGATCTCGACTATGTGGCTGGGGGAGGGGTGCTCACGGTCACCTTCGAGAACGGGACGCAACTGGTATTCAGCCGACAGCCCCCGACGCGCCAGCTCTGGCTTGCGGCCCGCTCCGGGGGCTTTCATTTCTGTTTTGACGAGGCGGTCGACGACTGGCGTAATACCCGCGATGGCCAGTTGTTTCGACCTTTTGTGGTGGAGCAGATGCGTGCACAGGGAGGGGTATATTTTGCGTGGCAGTAACGATTATTCCTCATTATCGCGTGCCCTGAGCTGCGGCCTGCTAGCGCTGGGAGTGTCCTGGCCGGCAGTGGCCAGCGAACCACTTTACGCTAAGAACCTGAGCCCGGTAACAGGGTTGTTTGGTCTGCCCTCCCAGCGTGATGCCCGCGCCACGCCGCGAGGTGCTTTTGCCGGCGCGTTGCACGCCAGTGTAGCCAGTCATTATGTCAACGACGGCAAGGGCGATGAGTTTCTCAATCTGGACGGCGAGACCCAGCGGTTTGCACTGGAGATACGCTACGGCCTGGCAGACAGCTGGGATGTGCAGTTGGAGGTTCCCTGGGTGGATCAGAGCGGCGGTGATCTGGATCGACTGATTGATGACTGGCACGACTTGTGGGGTATGTCAGACGGCGGCCGCTCCGATGTACCGCGCGATCAGCTGGATTACCGCTATCTTTCACCACAGGGTGGCTTCAGTCTGCAGGACAGTGCATCCGGGATTGGCGATGTCAGCCTGTCTGCCAATTGGGCGTTTCACAGCGATGAAAAAGCCGCGGCCAGTCTGGTGTTGGGGTATAAGTTCGGTACAGGTGATGACGACGAATTTACTGGCAGCGGCGCGGATGATGCGTTCGTTGCACTGCGCTTTTCCGGCGACCACCTGTCGCAGCTTCCCCTTGCCTGGCACGCTCAGGTTGGTTACCTGAGAGCGGGAGAGAGTGACGTCGTAGAGGATTTGCAGCACCGTGACCTCTGGTTTGCCGGTCTTACCATGGACTGGCGAGTTGCCACGCGTTGGTCAGTGCTGGTCCAGCTGGACGCGAACCGTGCCCCGCTGGATAGCGAGATTACCGGTGTGGGCGATGACGCGGTCATGTTGACCGTGGGTACGCGTTGGCAGTTCACTCCGCACTGGTCTGCAGAGATCAGCGTTATCGAGGATATCCGGGTGGAAACTGCTCCGGATGTCACCTTTCAGGCCGGTCTGCGCTATCGCCCCAGCCGGGACTAGGCACTGATCGCGCGTCTCAGCGCGAGTCCAACCGCTTCGTCGCCCGTTTTGTCGCCGCCTTGACCTGCTCGGGTGCGGTGCCGCCGAGGTGGTTGCGCGCGGCGACCGAGCCCTCCAGCGTCAGGACGTCGAATACGTCTTCCGCTACGTTTGGACAGAAGCCTTTCAGCGTTGCGATATCAAGCTCGGGGAGGTCCAGGCCTTTTTCAATGCAGTGCGCCACGGCCGCACCGACCACCTCGTGGGCGTCCCGGAAGGGCAGCCCCCGCCGCACCAGATAGTCTGCGAGGTCTGTTGCGGTAGAAAACCCTGCGCGCGCCGCCTCTCGCATGGTCTCTTCATTAGGACGCATGGCAGGCACCAGGTCGGCGAAGGCGCGCAGGGCGTCCAACACCGTGTCCACTGTATCGAAGAGGGGCTCCTTGTCTTCCTGGTTGTCCTTGTTGTACGCCAGCGGCTGGCTCTTCATCAGCGTCAGCAGGGATACCAGGTGCCCGTTGACGCGGCCTGTTTTGCCCCGCACGACTTCTGGCACATCGGGATTTTTCTTCTGTGGCATGATTGACGATCCGGTACAGAATCGGTCGGGCAGGTCGATAAAGCCAAACTGGACCGATGCCCACAGGATCATTTCCTCGGACATGCGCGACAGATGGGTCATCAAGAGGGCTGCAAAAGCGCAGAATTCGATGGCAAAATCTCTATCCGATACGGAGTCGAGAGAATTCTCCGTCGGCTTGTCAAAGCCCAGTGCGGCCGCTGTTTGCTCCCGCTTGATGGGGTAGCTGGTGCCGGCCAGTGCCGCGGCACCCAGCGGTGATTGGTTGAGGCGCGCACGGCAATCCATGAGACGTCCGTAGTCCCGCTCCAGCATCTCGTTCCAGGCCAGCAGATGGTGCCCGAAGACAACAGGCTGTGCCGTTTGCAAATGGGTAAACCCGGGCATGATCGTCTCGGTGTTGGCCGCAGCTAGCGTAATAGTGCCCCGCTGCAGGCGTGTTAACTCGCCGGCGATAGCGTCTATCGCAGAGCGCAGGTAAAGACGTATGTCCGTGGCCACCTGGTCGTTACGTGAACGCCCCGTGTGCAGTTTCTTGCCGGCGGCGCCGATCAGTTCGGTGAGTCGTGCCTCGATATTCATATGCACATCTTCCAGTTCGATAGACCACTGGAATGTGCCGTTCTCGATTTCTTTGCTTACCTGGTCGAGGCCCCCTTCTATACTCACCAGCTCCTGCTCGCTGAGTACGCCGATACTGGTCAGCATGCGGGCGTGAGCGAGGGAGCCCACGATATCCTCAGCGGCCATACGCTGGTCATACCCCACGGAGGCCGTGAAGCGCTGAACGAAGGCGTCGGTGGCTTCGCTGAAGCGTCCACCCCACAGTTTGCTGGTATCTTTATCGTTGCTCATGGCCCGGTTTCCGGTGTTTCCACCTGTGTCTGGCGCTGACCTGCCCAATTGAAGTGGTCTTATTATATCAGGTTCACGGGGTACTCCCTCCCCCAATTTCACGGTGTGGGGTGGGGGCTGCACTCCGCGCTGTTCCCGCGACGGTGGGCGCGGGTGTCCCATGGCGCGACTTCTCGCATGACAGCGAGAACCCGTTTCTCGCGCCGGTCGCTGTCGGTGTGGGTCACTGCTATCATTGGCAACCCGCATTGAAGGAAACGCCGCATGCCGCGCACGCTCACAATCGCTACCCGGGAGAGCCCTCTGGCATTGTGGCAGGCAGAATTTGTCCGCGTTGCGCTGCAAGAGGCGCACGCCGGGCTCAATGTGCAATTGCTGGGCATGACGTCTCGGGGCGACCAGCTGCTGGAATCGCCGCTGGCGAAGATCGGCGGCAAGGGGTTGTTTGTCAAGGAGCTGGAGGAAGCGCTGCTCGACGGACGTGCGGATATAGCGGTGCACTCCATGAAAGACGTGCCTATGGCCTTCCCGGCCGGCCTTCGCCTCGGTGTAATTTGCGAGCGTGAGGATCCGTCCGATGCGTTTGTGAGTCATCGCTATGCCGCGTTGACCGAGTTGCCGCAGGGAAGTGTGGTGGGTACTTCCAGTCTGCGCCGCGAGTGCCAGCTGCGACAGCGCCGCCCCGATCTCGATATCCGCTTTCTCCGCGGCAATGTGAATACGCGGTTGCGCAAGTTGGACGAAAACGAGTACGACGCCATTATTCTGGCCAGCGCCGGTCTAATTCGCCTCGGTTTTGAGCATCGTATTGCCGAACGTATTGCCCTGGATGACTCACTTCCGGCGGGCGGGCAGGGTGCGGTGGGTATTGAATGCCGGGAGGCAGACGAAACGATTACTGAATTGCTCGCCCCCTTGCATCATCAGCCTACGGCCTGGCGTGTGACGGCCGAGCGTGCCATGAATCGCCGGCTGGAAGGTGGTTGTCAGGTGCCGATTGCGGCCTATGCGGACTTCCCCAGCGGCGAAGAGCACCTCCTGCTGCAGGGATTGGTGGGACGACCGGACGGATCGCTGGTGCTGCGTGCGCAGGGCAATGCCTCGCCGCAGGATGCCGAGGGCCTGGGAATCAGTGTCGCTGATGATCTTCTCGCACAGGGTGCGGCTGCTATTCTGGCGGACGTTTATGGCGGATGATGTGCCCTGTGTACTTGTGACGCGACCCGCAGGCGCTGCTGCGGATACATTGTGTGAAGCGCTCACGTCGCAGGGCTATCAGGCTTACAGTCAGCCTCTGCTAACCTTGCGCGGGCTGACGGACATCGCGCCGAAGCAGCGTGGTTTTTTGCAACGGCTCGACGAGTACCAGCATGTCATCTTTGTCAGCACCAATGCCGTCAGGTTTGGTATGGAGCAGGTTGAGATGTATTGGCCCCAGCTGCCCACAGGCATGAGGTGCTACGCAGTGGGCGAGGCCACTGCCCGTTGTCTTGCAGGCTTTGGTATCGAGGCGCTTACGCCCGACCGGGAGATGAGCAGCGAAGGACTGCTGGCCATGCCTGCACTGCAGGCAGTTGATGGTCAGCGTGTACTGATAATAAAAGGGGAGGGCGGTCGCGATACTCTGCGCAGTGAACTCACCTCACGTGGCTCGAGAGTCGATGAGTTGGCCTGTTATCGGCGTGGCCCACCGGAAGTGTCCGGGGAGGTATTGCTGCGTCAGCTGAGTGACTGGGACATAGATATTATTCTGGTCAGTAGCGGAGAGGGGTTGTCCAACCTGCGGCTATTGCTTACCCGGGCGGAAACCACTAAGTTAACCGTGATAGTGCCTTCACAGCGCGTTGCGCGCATGGCCCTTGAAGCAGGTTGTCGCGAGGTGCTCGTCGCAGACAACGCATCGGATGCGGCAATGCTGCGGGCTCTGGGGGCCTGGCTGCACAGTACTGGAGAGTAGCGAGTGACGGATCAGGATGCCAAAGAACAACCGCCCGCAGCGGACACCCGACCAGGTGAACCCAAAGTGGCAGAGCGCCCGGCCAAAGCTTCTGGCAGGGGTCTCGCATGGCTGGCGCTGCTATTGGTGATTGTCCTCGGACTGTCTGGCGCCTGGTTGGCGCGTGAGGGCTATGATCGCCAACAGGCCCTCACCAAGCGGCTCTCAACTCTGGACTCGACCGTAGGACGCGAACAGTCCGACCTGCAGCAGATGGAGGCACGCGCCCGTGACGAATGGCGCTCGGCCCTCGAGAAATTAGCATCTACAACACGCGCTGAAACCGATGCCCTGACTCGCCGTATCGAAGCGCGCGAGGCGGCCGTCAGCCAATTACAGGATGAACTGGGCCGCTTCAGCGCCAGTGACCGCAACAGTTGGTTGCTGTCTGAGACCGACCACTTGCTGCGCCTCGCCAACCAGCGCCTGGTGATGGCGCGCGACCCGGCTGCTTCGCTGGCACTGTTGCAAGGGGCCGATCATGTGTTGCAGGAAATTGACGATCCGACTCTGCATGCCGTGCGGGCGGCGATAGCTGCCGACATGGCTGCCTTGCGAGCGGTAGCAAAAATTGACGTGGAGGGTCTCTACCTGCGCCTGTCTGCTCTTATTGAGCAGGCCGGGCAACTGGTGATCTTCGACATGCCACGTCAGCCCGACCGAGCAAAGCCGGCACCCGCGGAGGAGTGGCGCGGGCGTTTGCGCCAGGGCTACGAGGCGGCGCTGGCTCGCTTGTCAGAATACCTGGTGATTCGCCGTCGTGACGTGCCGGTGCAAGCGCTGATGGATCCACAGTGGGAGGGTCTGGTAAGACAGAATCTGCGCATGTTACTGGAGCAGGCGCAGGTCGCATTGTTGTCGGGTAATCAGGCGCTTTATGCGGCGAGCCTTGAGCGGGCTCAGCACTGGGTCGGCCAGTTTCTGCAGTCAGATGAGGCCGCAGCGACCGCCTTGTCAGCGGAGTTGACGCGAATGGCGGGACAAACTGTGGTGCAGACACTGCCCGAGGTCTCCCGTTCCCTGCGGGCCATGGAAGCGGCAATGAATCAGCGCGCGCAGTCTCAGGGCGGGCAATAGCCAATGCGTCGATTATTCGTTTTTATACTGCTCGCTCTGCTGTTGGGCGTTGGCCTGGTGGCTGTAATAGAAACCGATCCTGGCTATGTCCTGCTGGCCTACGGCAATTACACGTTTGAGACGAGTCTATGGGTGGGCCTGTTACTGCTGATTTTTGTGGTCTTCGCCCTCGCTGTGCTGCTGCGTCTATTTTATCGCCTGGTTGGGGGGCAGCGTTCCCTGTCGAGCTGGCTGGGTTCACGCAAGGCGAAGAAATCCGTGCGTCACAGTACCCTTGGCCTGATCAATTATACCGAGGGCAATTGGGCGGCCGCCCGACGCGAACTATTGCGGGGCGCCGAGCACAGCGACGCACCGCTGGCGAATTACCTGCTGGCTGCGCGCTCCAGCGCGCAGTTGGAAGATGACGACAAGGTCCGGGAGTATCTGCGCGCGGCGGGTGATGCAGAGCCGGCAGCGGCAGTCGCTCTTGAGGTGGCGCTTGCAGAGATGAAACTGCAGGCGGGAGAGCACCAGGAGGCGGTCGCCGCTCTGGACCAGGCTACTCGCAATGTCAGCAAGCATCCCCACGTTTTGACTCTGTTAAGCGAGGCCTATCAGGGCCTTGAGGACTGGGATCGTCTCGAGGAATTACTGCCGCAATTGCAAAAGCACAAGCTGCCCAGTACCGCGGAGTTTCAGAAGTTGGAGAGGGAGGTGTTCCACAGTCGCCTGAAAAAGACTTCGATGGACGGCGCGCAGTTGAAAGCCATGTGGCAGCGCACGCCCCGTCACCTGCAGCGGGATGCAGCCATGATAGACCTGTATGTCACGCGCTTGATCGGGGCGGGTGAACACGATTTGGCGGATAAGTTGGTGCAGCGCTCAATCAAACACGCGTGGAACTCGGACCTGGTGCGGCTCTATGGTTTCATCGAAAGCAAAGATTCTTCACGGCAGCTTTCAAGGGCAGAGAGCTGGCTTACCACGCATCCGCAGGATGCGCTTTTGCTGCTGTCTCTGGGACGGTTATCTGCCCGGGACAAGTTGTGGGGAAAGGCGCGCGAGTATTTCGAGAGCAGTTATCGACTGGATCGGAGCGCTGAGGTATGTGCGGAGTTGGGGCGGTTACTGACCGCGATGGACGAGCCCAAAATTGCGGCTGCCTATTTCCGCGAGGGCTTGCTCGCGCGGGAACCGACGTTGCCCGCGTTACCTTTGCCCGACAAACAGGCATCCGTTTCTACAGCTTGATACCCAGTTCGTCCCAGATCGCATCAATACGTTCCTTGACCTCGCTTTCCATACGAATGGGGCGTCCCCACTCACGCGTTGTCTCGCCGGGCCACTTGTTGGTTGCGTCGAGACCAATCTTCGACCCCAGTCCGGAAACCGGCGAGGCGAAATCCAGATAGTCGATCGGCGTATTCTCCACGAATACGCAGTCCCGCTTCGGATCCATGCGCGTGGTCAGAGCCCAGATGACGTCCTTCCAGTCTCGGGCATTTACGTCCTCATCAGTGACAATGACGAACTTGGTGTACATAAATTGTCGCAGGAATGACCAAACACCCAACATGACGCGTTTGGCATGCCCCGGGTATTCCTTGCGAATCGTAACGACCGCCATGCGATAGGAACAGCCCTCAGGGGGCAAATAAAAATCCACAATCTCCGGGAATTGCTTTTGCAGGATGGGTACGAATACCTCGTTCAGCGCCAGGCCAAGGATGGCGGGTTCGTCCGGCGGTCGGCCGGTATAGGTGCTGTGGTAAATAGGATTTTCCCGATGTGTTACCGCTGTTACTGTAAAAACCGGGAAGCGCTCTACCTCGTTGTAATAGCCTGTGTGATCGCCGAAGGGGCCCTCGTCCGCCTCTTCCCCGGGAGCTATATAGCCTTCCAATATGTACTCCGCCGAGGCCGGTATCTGCAGCCCGTGGTCCCGACACAGGGGGGTAAAGCACTCACCGACCTCGGTCTTACTGCCCCGTAGCAGTCCAGCGAAGCCATATTCCGATAGGCTGTCGGGCACCGGTGTAACGGCACCGAGGGTGGTGGCGGGATCGGCACCCAGTGCTACCGCTACCGGATAAGGTTTACCCGGGTGCGCTTGTTGCCATTCCTTGAAGTCCAGGGCGCCGCCGCGGTGAGACAGCCAGCGCATAATCAATTTGTTGCGGCCCAGCAACTGCATGCGGTAAATACCCAGATTTTGTCGTTCCTTGTCGGGACCCCGAGTAATCACCAATGGCCATGTGATCAGCGGTGCTGCATCCTCCGGCCAACAGGTTTGTATCGGTAGTTTATGCAGGTCTACCTCATCGCCCTCCAACGCGTGGTACTGGCACGGTGGATTGCGCACGACTTTGGGCGCCATGTGCAATACTTTTTTCAGTACGGGCGCCTTGTCCAACAGGTCGCGCATTCCCTTGGGTGGCTCGGGTTGGCGCAGATAGGCAAGCAGCTCACCGATCTCGCGCAGGGCGTCGAGGTCTTCGCCGCCCATGCCCAGCACTACCCGTTTTTCGGTCCCGAACAGGTTCGCCAGTACCGGCACCGAATATCCTTTGGGGTTTTCAAATAGCAACGCAGGCCCGCCGCCACGTAAGGTGCGGTCGGCGATCTCGGTCATTTCCAGGTGGGGGTCGACCTCGGTACTGATCCGCACCAGTTCGCCACGCTGTTCCAGCGCATTGATGAAATCTCTTAGATCGGTGTACTTCACTGGGTGCCAGTCCTGTCTGCGGTTGCCCGAGACAGTATACCTTGTGTGGTCGTGTCGTAAACGCGGTTAACCGGCCTGGCGACACCGACTGTGTCTCGCAGGTATGCGCGACAGGCAGTGACCGCAAGAACGGTTTTGCGTTCGATCAGGCGATGAGAGTTATCGAGTTCGGCATTCGCAGTCGCGCGGTGTGTCGCGATAAGTCGCGCCGGCAAAGAATCCTTGTTGGACGGTTTACTTCCGCTTCATCGACTTGAAAAATTCTTCGTTGGTTTTAGTTTCTTTGAGCTTGTCAGAGAGGAATTCGATAGCGGGAAGGTCTTCCATGCCGTGCAGCAGTTTGCGCAAAATCCACATGCGCTGCAGTTCGTCGTCAGCGGTGAGCAGTTCCTCGCGGCGGGTGCCGGAACGACGGATGTTTATTGCCGGGTAGACGCGCTTCTCTGCGATCTTGCGATCCAGGTGCAGTTCCAGGTTGCCGGTACCCTTGAACTCCTCGTAGATTACCTCGTCCATTTTGGACCCGGTATCAATGAGGGCTGTGGCTATGATGGAGAGGCTACCCCCTTCCTCGATATTTCTTGCTGCACCAAAGAAACGCTTCGGGCGTTCCAGGGCGTGGGCGTCGACACCGCCGGTCAGCACCTTGCCGGAGCTGGGGATGACGGTATTGTAGGCACGTGCCAAACGGGTGATAGAGTCCAACAAAATAACCACATCTTTTTTGTGTTCGACCAGGCGCTTCGCTTTCTCGATCACCATATCTGCAACTTGAACGTGACGCGAGGGCGGTTCATCAAAGGTGGAGGCGACAACCTCAGCCCCTCGGATACCGACGGAGCGCTGCATTTCCGTCACTTCTTCTGGCCGTTCATCGATCAGCAGAACGATGATGTAACACTCGGGGTTATTGGTGATGATTGCCTGGGCAATATTTTGCATCATGATGGTCTTGCCAGCTTTTGGCGGGGCTACGAGCAGACCGCGCTGGCCTTTGCCGATCGGTGAAACCAGGTCGATGATGCGTCCGGTGAGATCCTCAGTGCTGCCATTGCCCTGTTCCAGGGTCAGGCGCTGATCCGGGAAGAGAGGCGTGAGGTTCTCGAACAGAATCTTGTGCTTGGAGTTTTCGGGTTTGTCCAGGTTGACCTCGTCAACCTTGAGTAGTGCGAAGTAGCGTTCGCTGTCCTTGGGGGGGCGGATCTTGCCAGAAATGGTATCCCCTGTGCGCAGGTTGAAACGACGTATCTGACTCGGAGAAACGTAAATATCATCTGGGCCGGCCAGGTAGGAACTGTCGGCAGAGCGCAAAAATCCGAAGCCGTCCTGCAGGATTTCCAGCACGCCATCGCCGTAAATGTCCTCGCCACTCTTCGCGTGTCGTTTGAGCACTGCGAAGATGATGTCCTGTTTCCGGGAGCGGGCCATGTTGTCCAGGCCCATTTCCTTGGCGATATCGATAAGGTCGTGTGTCGGTTTTGCTTTGAGGTCAGTTAGATTCATATCAGGAGTAAAAGACTATGCGTAAGTAGGGGAGAGGTGTAATCGGATGCCGGTCGGCGTGGCCGACAAGTCGCTAATGTTAATGAGTTTCAGGCTTGTTCTTATGGCACAGGAATGTGCAACGGTTTGAAAGGTAGCACGGCCCGAGGGGGGCGTCTACCGCTTTTTACGGTTAAATATTCGGAGAGGCCTGCGGGGCGGAACGCCCCACAGGCTGACTGGATCAAGGGCGTCAGATCACTTCCTGAATAAAATCTGTCAGCTGGGTCTTGGACAGGGCTCCCACCTTGGTGGCTTCTGCGTTGCCGCCCTTGAAAACAATCAGCGTTGGAATGCCGCGAATACCAAACTTTCCGGGGATATCAGGGTTGGCGTCAATGTCCACTTTGCAGATCTTCAGCTTGTCCCCGTAGTCTGCGGCGATTTCATTGAGTATCGGAGCAATCATTTTGCATGGGCCGCACCACTCAGCCCAAAAATCTACCAATACGGGGAGGTCTGAATTCAAAACCTCTGCGTCGAATGTGGCCTCGGTGACGTGTACGATCTGGTCGCTCATACGGTCTGTACTCCTGATGTGCAGCATGATCGAAGGCTGCAGATGGCTAATAAGGGTGCCAATAATACCATTGGAGGGGGGCTGCACAACGGGGCGCATAGAGTTTTTTCGCATGCTGATATTTCGCTTAGCTATTACTGTGGCTCAGGGCGCTGAGTGCGGCATGGCATGAAGCTCACATACGGTATAGTCTTTCCCCAGGCGATAAATCAACCCTTGAGAACTCGGAAGATCACAGTGCGCGTTAGACAAATTCTGGTATTAGTAGCCGTCACACTCGCGGTGACAGCGTGGTTTATTTTTGATCTGGGCGCCTATCTCGAATTTGAGGCCCTGAAGACGCACATTGGCGATTTACGCCAATGGTATGCGGAAAACCCTCGCTTGGCGGGCTTGATCTATTTTTCCGCATACATCGTGATGACGGCAGTATCCTTGCCTGGCGCGGCTGTCCTGACACTGGCGGGTGGCGCTTTATTCGGTTTTTGGACCGCCCTGTTGCTGGTTTCTTTTGCCAGCAGCATTGGTGCCACGCTCGCGTTTCTGGTGTCGCGAATTCTCTTGCGTGACTGGGTACAGCAACGTTTTGGGCGCCACTTGCACACCGTCAACGGGGGTTTTTCCAAAGATGGTGCATTTTATCTGTTCTCTCTCAGGCTGGTCCCTCTGTTCCCGTTCTTCCTTATTAACTTGGTCATGGGCTTGCTACCCATCCGCCCTCGCACGTTCTACTGGGTGTCGCAATTGGGTATGCTGCCCGGCACAGCGGTCTTCGTAAACGCGGGTACCCAGCTCGGCCAGTTGGACTCAGCCTCGGGTATTCTCTCCGCCCCGTTGTTGGGCTCTTTCCTGTTGCTGGCGATTTTCCCACTCATCGCCCGGCAGTTGCTCGCTTACGTGCAGCGCAAGAGAGTACTGTCGCGCTTCACTCGCCCCGCCCACTTCGACAATAACCTGATCGTCATCGGTGCGGGCTCAGCCGGACTGGTGGCGTCACTTATTGCGGCGACGGTAAAGGCGAAGGTGACCCTCATTGAGCGCCACCGCATGGGAGGTGATTGTCTCAATACAGGCTGTGTACCCTCAAAAGCCCTGTTGCGCTCGGCGCAGGTCGCCCAAATGGCGAGGCGCGCCGAGGAATTCGGTCTGGCGCCCATGGTCGTGAAAGCGAACTTCCCCAATGTCATGGAGCGCGTGCAGGCGGTGGTTAAGACGATCGAACCGCATGATTCCGTAGAGCGCTATACCTCTCTTGGGGTGGACTGTGTGCAGGGTGATGCCCGGATTGTTTCCCCTTGGGAAGTCGAGGTAAACGGCAAGAGGCTGTCTGCCCGTAACATCATTATCGCCAGCGGAGCCAGGCCTCGGGTGCCAGACATCCCCGGCCTCTTGGAGCTGGACTACCTGACGTCTGATACCGTTTGGGAGCTTGCTGAGTTGCCGCCTCGATTGCTGGTGCTGGGTGCGGGACCCATTGGGTGTGAACTGGCCCAGGCCTTTTCCCGGTTGGGCAGTGAGGTCACTCTGGCGACGCACGCCGAGCGTATTTTGCCACGGGAGGATGAGGAGGTGAGCGAGTTGCTGCGCGCGACTTTCCGGCGGCAGAAAATCCGTGTTTGCACCAGTTATGAACCTCTGACTTTTAATCTGACCGAGGATGGACAGCAGGGCGTTTTCAAGACACCGCGGGGACAGAAACGGGTAGGCTTTGATCGGGTATTACTGGCCGTGGGTCGCAGCCCCAACGTGGAAGGGTTGGGGCTGGAGCCACTGGGCATTTCGCTGGCGCCGCAGGGCACCGTAGACGTGGACGATTACCTGTCTACGGCGGTACCGACTATATCTGCCTGTGGCGATGTCGCCGGGCCCTATTTGTTCACGCATATGGCCAGCCATCAGGCCTGGTACAGCGCGGTAAATGCTTTGTTTGGTCGCTTCCGCCGCTTCAAAGTGGATTATTCCATTGTGCCTTGGGCCACCTTTACCGATCCGGAGGTCGCGCGTGTGGGGCTGAACGAACGGGAGGCAGGCGAGCGGGAGATCGCCTATGAGGTCACTCGGTATGATCTGGCTGACCTTGATCGTGCCATTGCAGAGGGTGAGGCAGAGGGATTTATTAAAGTCCTCACTGAACCCGGTCGGGACCGCATTCTGGGGGTTACGATTGTCGGCTATCATGCCGCCGAGCTGATCAACGAATTCGTTCTGGCCATGAAGCACGGGCTGGGGTTGGGTAAAATATTGGGTACTATCCATATCTATCCGACCCTGTCGGAGGGCAATAAATTTGTCGCTGGGGAGTGGCGCAAGGCCCGCAAGCCCGAGGGTGTGTTGCGCTGGGTGGAGCGTTACCACCGTTGGGTGCGCGGATAAGTCCGTGAGTGACATCTGGTATGTTTATATTCTGCAGTGTGCGGACAGCACGCTCTATACCGGAATTGCCAGAGATGTGCAGCGGCGTTTGAAGCAACATAATGGCGAAGTGGCAGGCGGGGCCCGTTACACCAGTGGCCGCAGGCCTGTCAGATTGCTGTGGTCTGATCTGGCCCCTGACCAGGGTACTGCGCTGCGCCGAGAGGCGGCGATCAAAAAATTGAGTCGAGGCGAGAAACTCCGCCTCGCAGGTGGGCAAGATTGACCCCGTTGCGGCCCGGCCTGACATCACGGAGTCAGTTAGTCAGATAATTCATCCAGCTGCTGCTGTTGTTGCAGCCATACATCTTCCAGTTCTGTGCAACGTGCTTTCAGTCTGCCCTCCCGCCTCAGCAGATCTGCCAGTGCATCTTTTTCTGCGCTGGCATAAAGCGCCTCGTCGCCCAGTTGCTCCTGCAGCTCGCGCAGGTTGGCATCCACTTTTTCCATTTCCCTCTCAGTGCTGGCGAGTTGTCGACGAAGAGGACGCAGCTTATCTCTCAGACTGGCGGACTGCTGACGCTTCTCGCGGCGCGAAGAGTCGCTGGAAGCGGCCTGTTGCCTGTCGGGGGATCGGTAGCTGGTCAGTATCCAGCGCTCGTAACCCTCGAGGTCTTCTGCGTATTCCTCGACGCCTCCGTCGTGAACAAGCAGCAGTTCTTCTGCGGTATTGCGCAGCAGGTGGCGGTCATGCGTAACCAGAATGAGCGCGCCCTCGTAGGCATGCAAAGCGATCTCCATGGCGTGGCGCATGTCGAGATCCAGGTGGTTAGTGGGTTCGTCCAGCACCAACAGGTTGGGCTTTTGCCACACCACCAGTGCTAATGCCAGCCGCGCCTTTTCGCCGCCGGAAAAAGGGCCAATCGCGGCGGTGGCGGTGTCGCCGCGAAAGTTAAAACTGCCAAGAAAGTCGAGAATATCCTGATCCCGTGCGTCAGGACTCAGCCGCTGCAGGTGAAGAAATGCGCTCGCATCAAGGTCCAACGCTTCCAGTTGCTGCTGGTCGAAGTAGCCGATGGTCAGGTACTGTCCGCAAGTCAGTTCCCCTTGTAGCAGCGGCAGTTCGCCGATAAGGGTTTTCAGCAGAGTGGATTTTCCAGCGCCGTTACGCCCGAGCAGGCCATAGCGACTGCCTGGCCGCAGACACAGGTCAACGCCTGAGAGGATGGCCTTGTCGCCATAGCCCAATGACGCCTTGTCCAGCTTTAACAAGGGGTCACTGCTTTTCTCCGGTGGGGGGAACGTGAAATCGAAGGGTGAGTCCACGTGCGCAGGCTCGAGTTTCTGCATGCGCTGCAACTCTTTCAGCCTGCTTTGGGCTTGTTTGGCCTTGGTTGCCTTGTAGCGAAAGCGGCTTACAAATTCGTCGATATGCGCAATGCGCCGTTGCTGTTTTTCGAAGCTGGCTTGCTGATTTGCCATGCGCTCTGCCCGCATGCGTTCGAAATCAGAGTAATTGCCTTTATAGGGGTGAAGCTGCTGTTGCTCGATATGCAGTATGCGTTCGCAGCTGGCGTCAATAAAATCCCTGTCATGAGAGATCATCAGCAGGGTACCGGGGTATTGCTGCAGCCACTGCTGTAACCAGAGAGTTGCGTCAAGGTCGAGGTGGTTGGTGGGCTCGTCCAGCAACAGGATATCGGATGGCGTCATCAGCGCCCGTGCGAGATTGAGGCGAATACGCCATCCACCGGAGAACTCGCTGACCAATCGTTGTCCGGCATCCTCAGCGAACCCGAGTCCTTGCAACAGACGGAGAGCGCGGCGCTCTGCACTGTATCCATCGATATCTTCCAGCTGGCTGTGCACTTTTGCAGCCTGTTCAAACTCGCCGCTGGCCTCAAGGTCTGCGATGCGGTCGTGCAATGCTGCCAGTTGCTCATCGCCACGCCACACGTATTCGGCGGCGGGAAGCGAGGTGGCATGTATTTCCTGAGCCATATGCGCGAGGCGCTGCGTTTGCAGCCCCTCGATGTCCCCGGCATCCGCGCCCAGCTCACCCAAAAGCAGGAATAGCAGGCTCGACTTGCCGCAGCCATTGGCACCGATCAGTGCGAGCTTTTGCCCGGGCTGAATAGTGACATTGGCGTGGTGCAGCAGTAACTTGTTGCCGCGGCGTAGTTCGATATCACGCAGTATGATCATGAGGCCGAGAATTCTACCTGTAAGGCGGTGCGTGGACCAGCGCGTGATAGTATACCCGGCGAGGTCTTTGGCAAATGCATGAACAGGATAGCGTGGGTGAAAATGTCTTCTGGACCTATTCGCTCTCAGTTTATCGCCGGAAAGAGGTGGCGCAGTGCTGTCTTGCCTTGCAAGATGACGCGGGCGTGGATGTCAACCTGCTGCTCTATGCTGGCTGGCTGGCGGGTAAGGGGCAGCGGCTCGATTCTTATCATCTCGAGCAGGTGGCAGCGGCGGTGGCCGACTGGCGGGAACAGGTCGTCAAACCACTGCGGGACCTGCGCCGACATCTGCGCACAATAGCGGGGGCCGAGCTGCTCTGGGAGGCGCTCAAGGCACAGGAGCTGAGCGCCGAGCAGCAGCAACAGGATACCATGTACGCGTGCTACCGGGCGCTCGTTGCATTGCCCGCGGGGCAGGATTGCCTGCGCGAAAACCTCCGTATGGTTTTCCGCTACAGCAATCCTCGAGCGGCCGCGCTGCCAGATTCTCTGGGGGGTCTGGCGCTGGCGCTGGCCTGCTGATTGCAGGGGTAGCGCCCGTCGATTCCGGGTAGTAAGATGTGGCGCCAGCGCAAGGCTGTTCGCTGAGAAGACGTTGTAAGCCTCCAATATTCTGTGTGACAGCTAGCTCTGATTATTCAAACCCCTGGATGAAAATGGAACTCACTATGAAAAAGTCTCTTCTCGCGCTGGGTCTGCTCAGCGCACTGGGCCTGCAAGCCTGTAACCAGCAATCTGCACCGGCTGCGCAAGATGCAGCAGCACCAACAACAACAGCCGCGGCGCCTGCGGCAACCGCTGGGCCTTCACTGGATTCCTCGCAGCAGCGATTGAGCTATGGTCTGGCGTACAGCATGGGTATGAACTTCAAGACAAATGACAACCTTCCCGATCTCGATACCGACGCGTTTACCGCCGGCCTGACAGATGGCCTGACCGGCGCTGACCCACAGATGACCGAGGAAGAGATTTCCGCCGAAATGCAGGCGTACCAGGAAGTCGCTATGGCAGAGCAACAGGCTGCCCAGGCAGAGATGGCCGAGACGAATGCAGCACTTGGTGCGGCCTTTCTGGTAGAGAACGGTGCACGGGAAGGTGTCGTGACGACAGAGTCCGGCCTGCAATATGAAATCCTGACTGCGGGTGAAGGTTCCAAGCCCAGTGCGGAAGACACCGTAGAAGTCCACTACAAGGGCACGCTTGTTGACGGTACAGAGTTTGATTCGTCCTACAGCCGGGGCGAGACAGTGTCCTTTGGTGTCGGCCAGGTTATTCCAGGCTGGACTGAAGCGCTGCAACTCATGCCGGTGGGCTCCAAGTGGAAAGTGGCTATCCCATCCGAACTGGCTTACGGCGCCGGTGGTGCTGGCCAGGTCATCGGGCCAAACGCGGCGCTGATTTTCGAGGTTGAACTGGTTTCAATCCCCAGCGACGCTGCTGCGGAAGACTAGCCAGACAGTGACGCCTGGTCTTGCACCAGGCGTCGATGACGATTGTGAAGGCCAGCTATCAGCTGGTCTTCCAGTTGAAATCGTGACTCAAGCATTTCACCCAGTGCGGCGAGGTCGCGTCTGAGCTTCTCTCGCTGATCCCCGTCGTTCGCGTACTTTTCCTCGTAAGCCAGAATAACCTCTGTGGTATCGCCGATGGCCGGCATGATCTTTTCGGCAATGGCACAGCTGCCATCGCCAAACTGCTCTGCTTCATTAATCAATTCGTGGAACACCTCGAAGTGCCCCGCGGAGATATAATCGACTAATAGTTCGCACAGCTTGGACTGTCGCGACATAAAAGCTTCATCGGTCGCGGATCCGTCCAGGGTGACGACGATTTCTGTGTATTTACCGAGCAGGGCCCGTCGCTCTTGTAGCCAGCGGGTCAGCAGACCTTCCACTGCCTCGAACTGTAGCTTTGGATTGGTAGTCTGTGTCGGCATACTGCATGTCCTGCGATCGTGTTATTTCGGGTCGGATTGAGCGTCGGGTCACTATATGACTGCCCAGCGGGTCAGGCAAGCGCCCGCGGGTGGATATGTGCCGGAGCGGCCTAATTAACCGGGCACCTAATTTTCGCGTGGGTCCTCGCGCAAGGCTTGCCACAAAGAAATGGCGATTACCACGCAGAAGACCAACAGTGTTTGCTCCGGGATACTGAGTCCGAAGAGCGTCCATACCGTATCGGCACAGTTGCCATCACCCATCATCACCAGACGCAGTGCCTCCGCAAAAGGAAAATTCTCCAGCATATACTCGAGGCTTGGGCCGCATGCGGGTACCTGGTCTTCCGGCAGGTGTTGCAGCCAAACGTGGCGACCCGCTACCGCGGCGCCCATTGTCGCCGCCAGAGCGCACAGGGCCCCGTACACACGCCGGCCCAGACTGCGCGGATTATGCAGTGCGGCAACCAGCGCAATCATGCCCCACAGGACAACAAAAACACGTTGCGTCATGCACAAGGGGCAAGCCTCCAGGCCCAGATAGCCCTGCAGGTAAACGCGGGCAAATAGCATTGCAGCGATGGCCAGCAGGACGAGTCCGCAGAACACCAGGCGGGGGGAAAGTGTATTCAGCATCATGGGGTTGCTATCCTCTCGCTGCGGTTATCTCGTTAGCACAGCCATGCCAACATTAGGGGCTTTTAGTAGGGCGCGCAAATTCAGCTGTGGCCTCGCCCCAGACTAAAGGATTGTAAATCAGGGTAAAAGTTCAAAAATGCATGCTCCAATTTCTCCTTCGCAGGTGAAAGATGCCGATCTATGTTGCGAAAAGGATTCTCCCGCTTAAAGCGCTCCCCGGTGCGCTCGGCGGACGTAATCACAGTGTCCCAGTGTTCGAACAGCACCAATACATCGTGCCTTGCCAGTCGCGCTGCCATGGCGCGCCCCCCCTCGCTGAGCTGATGGTCGTGGGCTTGGAGTGCCTCATAGACCCGGTCGCTGAACTGCCGCAATGGTACCGAGGAGAAGCGCGCCCAGTGCAGGGTCAGGAAGTGATCAAAGCACAAATCGATCAGTATGCCCGCATAGCGTCTCAGGGACCCGGGAAGCGATTCGCGTAGGCTTTTTACAATGGGGTGGCTGTCCGTATAGGCATCGATTTGTCGGTGCAGTCGAACGCCCTGCGCGAGTTGGGGGGGCAGAGTGCCCGGCAGTGGCCCCTTGAAATAGTCGCCTTCGAGGCCTCCGGCGATCAATGCTTGATCAGGCCACGCCAGGTGAAAATGGGCCAGAAAGTTCAATGCATGTCCCGCAGGTTCTCGTATTGAGCGAAAAAGTGTTCAAGATACTCGCTGAACGAGAGCGAACCGGTTTGCTCTAAGTCGGCGTGAGCCTGCAGGGAGCGCTGGGTTTCTTTTTCAAAGTCCGCCAGCGTTTCGTCGGACAGCGGGCGCTTGTGAAAATAGTCGGCCCATTGCTCGCTGTAGGCCATGGCGACCCTGAAAAAGGGCAGTCCTTTTTCCTGCATCTCCTGCAGGATTTTTGCACTGGGTGTGAGCGCCGGATCGACGACCTTCGCGCTCTGCTCTGCAAGGCTGGCCTCATAGCTTGCCGAGCCGTGCGCAGTGTCAAGTAATTTGGCCACTGGGCGCATGGATTCGAGCAACGTATCGGCCCAATCGCACAGTGTGACCGCCCCGTTACCCTCATCGAGCTGCAAGCCGGGCTTACGACCTCGGTTTACCACAGCCTCAAGGTTTGACGCCTGCGTCGCCTGCTCTTCGTCATTACAGGGAGGGCTGTCTTCCAACAGGCAATAAAGTAGGAACGTGTCGAGAAACCGAACCTGCTGTGCATCGATACCTACAGGGCAGAACGGGCTGATATCAACACAACGCACCTCGATATATTCGATTCCGCCGCGCATTAGTGCGTTTAGTGGGGCTTCACCGGACTGTGCTACACGCTTGGGTCTGATCGGACTGTAGAACTCGTTCTCGATCTGTAGCAGGCTGTCATTAAGCTGCTGGTAGTCGTCGTTCTCGCCGGTCGGTATAGCGCTGTAGGCAGAGTGGGACTGACCTATCGCCGATGACAGTGTCGCCACGTATTGCTCCAGACTGTTGTAGCAGACGTTGAGATGTTGCTGAGCGGTGCTGTTGTACCCCAGGTCACCCATGCGCAGTGCCGTGCCGTAGGGCAGATGAAAACTCTTGCCATTGCCATCGAAGGGCTCCAGCCCATGATTTTCGCTGCCACGCAAAAAGCTGGCGCACACGGCGGGCGACGCACCGAAGAGGTAAATCAGTAACCACGAGTAGCGACGAAAGTTGCGGATTAGGCCGAGATAGCGGCCTGTAATGTAGTCTGCTTTCGACGTTGTCTTGCCGCTCGCATGCCAGGCTTGCTCCCAGAATTCGTCTGGCATGGAGAAATTGTAGTGAATGCCCGCGATCGCTTGCATCAGTCTTCCGTAGCGATGCCCGAGGCCATACCGGTAGACCGTTTTCATACGGGCCACATTGGAGCGGCCATACTGCGCGACGGGGATACCTTCGTCACCGGCGACAATGCAGGGCATGCTGGCAGCCCACAGTATCTCTTCGTCGAGGTGGCGATAGGTAAAGCTGTGGATGTCTTCGAGTTTCGTCAGGCTGCTGTCGATACTGTCATTGACCGGGGTGATGAATTCCAGAAGCGCCTCGGAGTAGTCGGTTGTGATCGAAGAGTGTGTCAGCGCAGAGCCTAGCGCTTCAGGGTGAGGGGTTTGGGCCAGTTTGCCCGCAGGAGTGATGCGCAAGCTTTCTTTTTCAATGCCGCGATTGATGCCGGTTAGCGTAGCGAGGGCGCCGGGTTGTGCCAGCGCCTGCAGTTCCTTTTGCAATTGGGAAGACAATGGAGACTCCTCGGTCAAACGGGGCGTGGGGCTGCACCAGGACTGAAGCCGGGTGCCAATATACCGATCTGAACTTGACGCGACGCCAAGTGTAGCGGCGAATCTTAGCAGAGTACAGGCGGCGCCGCATGCAGCCTTTGTGGCGCAATGTGAAGGATTACCCGCTGTCGAATGCTAATTTCGCGGTTGCCGGGTGGGCCGGTCTCTCACTCTCAGCCCAGTCGATCCATATATTTCTGCAGCAACTGACAGGCGAAGTTATCTTGTACTTCACTCTTCTGGTCTGTTGCCAGCATGATGCGAGACAACAGCAGGCCAAAGCGCATTCCAGCAAATATGAGGTAATAGTCGTAGTCCCGCGTGGCAAACCCTGAAACACTCTCCCACTGGGACTTGGTCTGCTCGTAGTTGGGCAGGCCTTCCAGTCGCGGCGCGCCCAGCCCCTCAGAGAAGGTGGCGTCCATGTGATTGAACCAGGCAAGATCCTGCAGCGGGTTGCCCAGCGCTGCCATTTCCCAATCGAGAATGGCCGCGACCCCGTCGAAGGATGGCTTGAAGATAATGTTCGCCATTCGTGCGTCACCCCAGCAAAGCGCGGTAGGCTCATCCTCAGGTTGATTGGCCTGCAACCAGTTTAGAGCGGGTTGGCAAATCGAATGTGTGACGCCCTCCAGTGCCCAGTCGTGGTAGCGCTGCCAATAGTCCAGCTGCTGTTGCAGCGGCGTTTTCCCCGAGGTCTCAAGCCGCTGCAGGCCGAGCTCCCGATAATCCAGGCGATGAAAGCGCGCCATTGTGTCGACGGCTGAACTCCACAGGTTGGCCCGCTGCGCGATATCGGTCTCATGCATCATCCAGCCATCCATATTGTAAGGCGGCATATCGGTCGGGATACGACCATCCGTGCGTTTCATCAGATAAAACTGGACACCCAGCAGGGCAGGGTCTGTTTCCAGGCCGCGCAGGACGGGGACCGGTATGTCACTGTGTTTGCCTACAGCATCCATCACTTCGTACTGCAAGCTGAGGTCGTAATCGGGAAATACTGGCCGCTCAATCTCAGGTTGTAGTCTCGCGACAACCGCTTCCGAGTGGGTTTTGCCTGCTTCGCTCCACTCGATGTCAAATAGCAGCGTGACATTGGACATCCCGGTCGATTCCGGGATGTTCAGCTCTGGAATTCTGACGGTGTGGCCGCGATGATCTGAAATCCAGGATTCCAGCTTTACACGCGTACCTTGAAGATCATCGATGAGGGGGGTGGGGCGCGTACTGTCCACTGTTGGACTCCTCTGTAGAGTGCGGGTCGCAGTGATGGAGGATACTGGGACGTATCGGTGCTGGCTAGCGCAGGGCACGCAGCGTGATGCCAATCTGTCAGACCAGTTAACAGAAAATAGCCCGCCGGGTGTCTGCTATAACCCTTTCGAGTCATTTACTGTCGCTTTGCGGGTTGTAGGCCCGCTCAGCCTTGACCTTCCCGATGCACCTTGCCAAAGTGCGCCCATGCCTTCGCCGAGGTCGGTCGCCTCGCTTGATCCGGGCGCATGCAACAGGAGGATGATGACGTGAGAATTGTGGAGTGGCTTAAAATTCTGTCCGCTGAAGGTGGGTCCGACCTGTACCTCAGTACCGGCGCTCCGCCGTGCGCAAAGTTTCAAGGCGCGCTCAAGCCCATTTCGGGTGATATTTTGCAGCCCGGTGAAATCAAGGATATCGCCAACGAGATTATGGATACGGTTCAGCGCGAAACGTTTGAGGAAGATCTCGAGATGAACCTCGCAATATCTGTTTCTGGATATGGCCGATTTCGCATTAATATTTTTGTGCAGCGCAATGAGGTGGGTATCGTCGCACGAAACATTGTCGCCGATATTCCCCGTTGGCAGGATCTGCGCTTACCGCAGGTACTTACCGAAGTGATCATGCGTAAGCGTGGTCTAATGCTTTTTGTCGGAGCAACGGGGTCGGGTAAATCTACCTCGCTTGCGGCTCTGATCGATTACCGCAATGCAAACAGCAGTGGGCACATCGTTACCATCGAAGACCCAGTGGAGTACGTCCATAATCATAAAAAGTCTATCGTCAACCAGCGTGAAGTCGGCGTAGATACGCGCAGTTGGCATAACGCGCTTAAGAATACGCTACGTCAGGCGCCCGATGTCATATTGATTGGCGAAATCCGTGACAGGGAAACTATGGAGCATGCGATATCGTTTGCCGAAACCGGGCACCTGTGCATATCTACCCTGCATGCCAACAACGCAAATCAGGCACTGGATCGCATTGTGAATTTCTTTCCTGAAGAACGGCGCCCCCAGTTGCTAATGGATTTATCGATGAACCTGCAGTGTGTCGTTTCACAGCGCCTCGTCCCTACGGTGGATAAGAAACGGTGTGCGGCGGTTGAGGTATTGTTGGGTACCCCCAGGGTGGGTGAGTTGATCCAGCGCGGCGAGTTTGACGGTATCAAAGAAGTGATGAGAAAGTCGGAAAGCAGTGGCATGAAAACCTTCGACTCGGCGGTATTCGAGCTTCAGCAGGAAGGTCTCATCGATGAAGAAGAGGCGCTGCGCAATGCGGACTCGCAAAACAATGTCAGGCTCAAGATAAAACTAGCCAATGAAGGCGGCGAGGCTGCACCGGAGAAAGGACACACGGCAGGGTTCAGTCTCGAGGAGATAGTAGAAGAAAAGGATTCAGGAGAGGGCGAACAACGATTCTCTTGATAACTGAATCCATCATGGCCGGCAGCGAGTTGCGCCTGTTATTCCAGATTAGTGATAAGTTCAATCCAGTTTTTTATGTCTGAGTCGTTGGCGTTCATTAGCTGGAATCCGCATAACCATGCGCCCGGTGCGTCTCGATCTGGAAGGCACCAGCGCACGTCTCCCACGAGGTAGATCGTGTCCTGCGACCCGGGTATGGCAACACCAATCTGGAGAATGGCGCCAAGAATAGCCTCTTCTTCAAGAACCACCTGTAAACCGCCTCTTGATACGTCAAGGGAGTGACAGACTACCACTCGCCCTGCCTCATCTTTATCGATACCCGGTGCTTCCAGCTCGACGAACGTCGCGCTTTCTACCGGCATACGGAGGTATTGTCTTTTTTCATTCATGGGTATGAGTGAGCGCCACTAGGATTCCAGATTCTTTCTGGCTGCGGTAACCACTTCTCGAAAATTGGAGGTGATTTGCAGAATATCTACCATGTCATGATCGATCAGAGACAGCATTTCTTGCCGGGATACGATGCGAATCTTGACGCCTTGACGATTGACAAAAATAAAGCAGTCCTCGTTGGGATCGAACACGGCGAGCCTGGCCATAGTGGGGGCTTCGCCATCATGAAAGCCAATCCAGACACCCATAGGCAGGTCAACCTGTCGGTTTGCATCAGGAGGCGCTTCACCCTCGAGCAGTCCGGAGCTGTCGACCTGCAGTTGCCCGGCTTGAGCGTCCTCTTCGATGGTGCCGAGGTGGCTGGATGTCTCTTGATTCGCGTTTAGCAACCCGGCATTTGCTCTGTCATCGGTTGAGAGAAAGCGACTGGTCTCCTCAATATCCAGTCCTGCTCCGCTGGGAAACGCCGGTTTTTCGTCGTTATTCGTGGGCGGAGGTGGCGATACCGCTGCTCTTGGCTTAATAGCCTGTGCCTGTTCCGCGAGGGAGCCCGCAGACTTATCGCCGCTGCTGGTCTGCTGGGTTGGGGGCGTTGGTGGAGGTCGTTCGGGCTTGGCCTTGCTGAGATAGCCCGCAAAGGAGGATTCCGCTGTCGCATGGCGTTCTAACTCTTCCAGCGACGGAGGTTCCAGCTCTGCTTCGATATCATCCTCCGGTGCGCCGAGCACGGAGTCGAGTTCATCGGGTAGGATTTCAACGAGATCGCTGTCTGCGAGGGCGCCAGTGTTGAGGGTGGCGGCGGGTGCAGCGGCGGGCTCCATGCCTTGCATGGCGCCCGCTAGCGCGTTGAGTATTTCGATGGTATCCACGCCCGCAGCCTGTGCGAGACACAAGCTGAAGCTGGCACCGCTGTGAATAGGGGTAATCTTGTGGTCGGTCAGCAGCTGATCGAAGTTTTCGTAACTAAGCTGCAGGGCTTTCACCCCTGCCATGTTAGCGAACACCATTTGCTGCGACTGTTCGATTTTCAGCACCAGTTGCGCTCGAAGAACGCTGTCGTCGTTTTTGATGATAAACCACTGTCCCTCGGAACACTGTTTTAGTGTATTCAGAACCGCGTTGGATTGTGGGGCCGCTGCCTCGCTCCCGTTGGCATCTATGACGACAATGGGTGCAATGCGGATCAGTTCTATTGGCTGTTCTCGCAAGATACGCAGATGGGCGCGCTCCACGAGTCCCATCGATTCGTTGACCGCTTCTGTATCGTGATGCAGGCTGAGCAGCCAGCGGCGCATTCTTTTAGGCAGCTCGGTGACCGCTTCAAAAATATACTGGCGTCGCTCATCGTCGGCGTCGCCCAGTGCTTGCAATGAGTCAAGCAGATCGTGGGTCGTGGTGGTCATCAGTTGCCATTCTTCGGACTCCGCGCCGAACTTCAAGAGTAGCAGTTGGGCACTGGTGAACCAGGGTCCTGTGAGGAATTCGCCGATTTCTTCCGGAGTATCATAATGCGCCAGTTCTGCGTTGATCATGCGTGCGGCTTCACTCTTGGCCTCTGCGGTTCTCAACTTGCCTGCTTCTGTCTCGACAACGCGTTGGACCATGCGTCGGGCTCGGGCCTGATCCTTTTCTGCTGCGGAAGAAAATGTTTGCGCGACGAGTGCCAAGTCAGTCGAGTGATCGTCAAACCACCCGCGGGCATTTTCTATGGTTTGTGTAACCTGCTGCTCTAATGCTGCGCCAACCCGGTCGAGGCGAGACTGCCATCCCACGGCGCGTTCGTGAATACTGTCGAGCATTTGGTGCAGTGGGTGAGCGCCCGGTTGCAGGAAGCCAGGGTCAGTCACGGCGAGTGCTGCGGCCAGTGGTTTCAGGTGCCGCACCCGGGACCCGACACGCCCCTCCAGAGGATACTGTTTTTCCCATAACTCCAGGCCCTTGCCGAGCCAGCGCAAAATAGCGGTCTGTTCACGCGAGGGGGTGGCCGGGTCACCCATGGCGTCGACTTTTTCCATGACGGCTATCCAGGGAGGGATATTAAAGTCTTCTACGCTCTTCAAATAGTCGACCAGCTCGGCAGTATCCATCGGATGCGCATCAGCGCCCGCGCCCGGAGGTTCGGCATAGCGGTCCATCACCAATTCGCGCAGTGAGCAGGGAAAAGGTATTTGTTCAGCCCCGAGTTTCAGAAGAACAGCTTCCTCGCAATTAAATATTCAGAAATACGTAGATCAACAGGAGCGCCACTTGGCGCGGTGGTCTCTCGGCGGTTGCCAGGCAACGCGTGGCAATAGTGGGAGACCTACACGCCAGGCATTCGCAGTGTCGACCACAAACGACGCTGCGGTAGCTGCATTCCTTGCAGAGTAAGCCTTACGGGATCAGCGAGTGCTCTTGAGCAGTTGTTCTACAATTCGCTCCAAGTGCACAAGGTTATTGCATTCAGCGCTAAAATGACAGGCGCTTTGGTAGCGTAGCATCTCAGAGTCTCCGGTCCCCCAGGATCTTCTTGATTCCGGATTCAGCCAGATCACACGCTGAGATCGCTGATAGACACTCTGAAGAATATCCAGACGCGGGTCACCGTGATTATTGCGTGCATCCCCCAAAATAATGACCGTGGTATTGCTGCTTATATCCGCCAGTGCAAGATTAGCGAAATCCAACAGGCTGTTGCCGTAGTCAGTAGCGCCACCGTACTTCCAGTTAACCAGCTCGACCGCTTTCTCAACGGGATAATCATCAAAATATTGGCTAACTTCTCCAAGGTGACTGGAAAAAGCAAAACTGCGCACCCTCGGCAACACATCCTGCAAGCTGTACAAAAACAGCAGCAGGAACTTCGCGTAAGCAGCCACCGACCCGCTTACATCGCAGACCGCGAGTACCTGGGGTTTATCTTTTTTAACTTGACGCCAATAGGTATTGAACATAACCCCGTCGTTGGGAATACCCTTGCGCAGGGTCTTTGGCATATCCAATTGCCCGCGTTTCACTTGCTTACGCTTTCGGGAGTATTGATTCGCTAATTTTTTGGCCATTTTTCGAATTAGATTTTGTACCTTACCTACGTAAACATGCTCAATATTGTTGAGGCGCGTTTTGCTGAGAATCTCATCCATGAATTGCTGTGTCTTGCCCTCAGCGTGGAGCAAATATTCGCGCTCAACGTAGTCGCGCACTTGTTCCCGCAGCATGTCGCGGTAGCGCTGGAGTAACGGCAGGATGGGATTGCCTGCCTGTTCCAGTTCGATAATGGCCCTGCGGATCTGCTCCTCTCCCATGGCATCCAGTATGCGCCGCGTGAACTGCCCCTTTTGTGTGAACATCTGTATCTGCTGCAAATCCACTTGCTGTGCAGCCTGGTTCATTGCCAAAGTGAGTTCGTTGCGCTCGTTGTTGAGCAGGTTCTGCATTAACGGGCCCTGCATGAGTGAACGCAAAGCGGGTGAGTCTTCCTCGGCTTGTTCGAGGGCATTTTCTGGTGAGCCGTCGAAATTATCGCCGGACGTTTCGGTGTTCTCGTCGGAAAGCGTTGCATCGGCCTGCTCGCTATCGGCCTGCTCGGGAGCTGCGAAGTCAGCCAGGTTCTGCTTAAAAAATCGCTCGAAACACTGCAAAAAAATGACCTCTTCCTCCGCGGTTTTGGCCAGTGTCATAGCCAGTCCGTCGCGCAGGAGTTCGCGATCTGCATAACCAAGTGCAGCGGCCACCTCGACTGCATCCAGCGTCTCTGCTGGTGAGACCCTCACCTCGTGGCTGCGTAGCATCTGGATAAAACTGACGAGATTCGAGTGCATCGTACCTATCCGTTAGTGACCAGGCTGGCTCGTGCCCTCGCCAACGAGCAGGCTGCGCAGTGCGGAATCAGTTGCTTCGATGTCGTCCTCATACTTGAGCAGTACATTGAGTGTGCTGCGGACTATTTCTTCATCCAATTCGTCAGCATGGAGCAGCAGGAGACTGCGAGCCCAGTCGATAGTTTCTGAAATAGCCGGCGCCTTCTTCAGGTCGAGTTGGCGCAGGGAGTGCACGAATGCCACCAGCTGGTGGCGCAGTTGTTCCTGCACATTGGGCACGCGGGTCTGGATAATGCGCTCTTCCAATTCGACCGAAGGGAACGGGATGTAGAGATGCAGGCAGCGTCTTTTGAGCGCATCAGAAATATCCCGCGTGTTGTTGCTCGTGAGGAATACCATAGGAGAGGTGGTCGCTTCCACCGTGCCAATCTCCGGTATCGAAACCTGGTATTCAGAAAGAATTTCCAGCAGCAATGACTCGAACTCGTAGTCGGATTTATCTACTTCGTCGATCAGCAGGATGGCGCCTTTCTCCTGCTGCATTGCCTTTAGCAGGGGTCGTGGTTCCAGAAACTCCTCCGAGTAAAAAATATCGCCGAACCGATGCAGTCTCTCCACAGATTCTGCGAGGCCATCGGCGCCCTTGAGGAGGTCGCCGAGCTTTTCCTTAAGCACTTGGGTATACAAGAGCTGTTTGCCATACTTCCACTCGTACAGTGCCTTGGCCTCGTCCAGCCCTTCGTAGCACTGCAGGCGTATGAGCGGCGTATCCAGCAAAACGGCGATAGTTTTTGCGAGTTCAGTCTTGCCCACTCCGGGCGGGCCTTCTACCAGCACTGGTTTACGCAGCTGGAATGCAAGGAACACGGCCGTTGCGATTTTTCTGCTGCAGACGTAACCGTGGGCTTCGAATCCCTGCTCTATGCGTTCGACTGATTCAAGCTGGGGAAAATCCTGAGTGTGCAAAGCGATACCTCAATGACGATTAGATGAAAAGTAACTGCGGCGTGGACGTCGTCTAACCGCCCGTGGCGTTCATAAAGCGAATGATCTGTGGCGGTTCGCTGAGGCTGAAGTGATGCTTTTCCGGCTTGATATCGAGCGACTCAACGATAGTTCTCTTGAGCAGCTGTCTCGAGTAGTCACCTGAACGCAGTACCGCTCGCAAGTCGACGGAGTGTTCATTGCCCAGGCAAAGCAGCAGCCGACCCTCTGCGGTCACCCTGACCCGGTTACAAAGGTGGCAGAAGTTGTGACTGTGGGGTGATATAAAGCCGATGCGGCTCGGGCTGCCCTCCGTTTTGTAGTAGCGCGCCGGGCCGCCAGCATCCCGCTGCTCGGGTGCGGCCTCCAGAGTGAGTTGGCGGGTGATGATCTGGCGCAAGGCCTCGCTGCTCAGGAAGCTCAGTGCTCTGTCGTGCTCGTCGATTTTGCCCAGGGGCATTTCCTCGATGAAGGCGATATCAATATCTCGTTGCAGCGCGAAGTTTACAAGGTCCAGTACTTCGTCCTCGTTGCGTCCCTTCAGAATCACCGCATTCAGCCTGATACGGCTAAAACCCGCATCGATAGCCGAATCGATGCCCGCAATAACCTGGTCGAGATTGCCGTGCCGCGTCAGTTGCCGAAACTTTCGTGGTTCGAGGCTGTCCAGGCTGACATTGATTCTGCTTACGCCCATTGAAAAAAGGGGCTCTGCCAGGCGGTGCAGTTGTGATCCGTTAGTGGTAAGTGCGAGTTGCTCGAGACCCTTGAGCTTGCCCAAAGGTTCGACCAGCGACAAAATGTTATTACGAACCAGAGGTTCGCCGCCGGTCAGGCGTATCTTGCGTACACCGAGTTCGACGAAGGCCCCGGCTACCTCCTGCAGTTCCTCCAGGGTCAATACCTGCTGCTTGGGCGCGAAGGTCATATCTTCCGCCATGCAGTAGACACAGCGAAAATCGCACCGGTCAGTAACAGAGAGGCGGAGGTAGTCTACCCGGCGCCCGAATCGATCTGTCAATGTTTGAGGTAATTCATCTTTCATGGTCGGAAGTGTAGCCTGTCGCGTTTGACACCTCCAGCGGGCTTTACAGCGCTCGGCTGGTGGGACAGGATGCGACTCACACTGATCGCTGGAGTAGTCGACGTGTCGAGGATGAATGACATGGCCCTCTGGATGGGGCCGCTGGTGGGGGCGGGTGCAGCGACGGCCTGCCTTGGAGCAGGCTATGGCGGTGACGCGGCAACGGTAGCGTTCGTCGCTGTGGTCTGCGTCATCTGGTGGGTGTTTGAGCCGGTGCCGATCCCGGTCACCTCGCTGTTACCTCTGTCCATATTCCCCCTGTTTGGTGTGCTGACCCCCGCTGAGGTGGCGCAGGCCTATGGCTCCCCGCTGATTCTGTTGTTGTTGGGGGGGTTTCTTCTGTCCAAAGCGATGGAGCACTCAGGGGCTCATCGGCGAATTGCGCTGGGAATGGTCAACCTGTTTGGTGCGTCCAGCGGACGGCGTCTCGTTATGGGGTTCATGGCCGCTGCAGCTGTGCTGAGTATGTGGATATCCAACACTGCCACCTCATTGATGCTTCTTCCGGTAGCGCTGGCTCTGCTCGACGGCGCCGAAAATCGCGCGAAACTCGCGCCGCCACTGTTGCTGGGGATAGCCTATGCAGCCAGTATCGGTGGCCTGGGAACGCCTATCGGTACGCCCCCCAATTTGATTTTTATGCAAGTTTACAAGGAAACAACCGGCCAATCGATCAGCTTCACCCAGTGGATGCGTTGGGCCTTGCCTGTGGTGGTGGTGCTGGTGCCCGCCATGGCCCTGGTGCTCACGCGTAATCTACAGGGGTCGCTGGCCTTGAAGCTGCCCAAAGTGGGGCCGTGGCAGCCGCAGGAGCGACGGGTCATGATAATTTTTGGGCTTACAGCACTGGCCTGGGTCACCCGTGGAGAGCCGTTTGGCGGCTGGCAAGCGTGGTTGAACTTACCCTCGGCCAACGATGCCTCTGTCGCCCTGCTAGCTGTGATCCTGCTGTTTTTAGTGCCCGATGGCCGAGGGAACCGCCTGCTGACCTGGGAGCGGGCGACCACCATACCCTGGGGCGTATTGCTGTTATTTTCCGGAGGTATCTGCCTGGCCAAGGGATTTGTCAGTTCCGGGATCAGTGATGTGATGGGTCAGGGGCTGGCGGCTATGATCAGTATGCCCATTTATCTGCTGATGGTGACGATTTGTATTGCGGTGACGCTGATGACTGAGACTACTTCGAACACAGCCAGCACTGCGCTTCTAATGCCGATTCTTGCGGCCGCTGCCCTGGCCGCTAACGTGCCGCCGGAACTCATTATGGTGCCGGCCGCCATGAGTGCCAGTTGTGCGTTTATGCTGCCGGTGGCGACTGGGCCTAATACTGTGGTGTTCAGTAGTGGCGCTGTATCGACTGCGCAAATGGCGCGGGAGGGCGCATTGATCAACTTGATGGGGGCGGTGGTGATAAGCAGTGTGTGTTACATCTTGCTGACCTGACAACTCGCCCCCGCTTCCGCCGTTTACGACAGTAAGGTCATCATGGTTTCGGCGGAACTCGCGTCGATACCCGGACCATCCTCTACGTTCAGGTGGCTCACAGTACCGTCCTCGACAATCATGGCGAAGCGTTGGCTGCGGGTTCCCATGCCGAAACCGCTACCGTCCAGTTCCAAGCCCAGCGCAGCAGTGAAGTCAGCGTTGCCATCGGCCAGCATCAGGATTTCGCTGGCGTTCTGATCGTTGCCCCATGCACCCATGACGAAGGCATCATTCACCGACATGCAGGCGATAGTGTCGACGCCCTGAGCCTTGATTTTGTCAGCGTTTACCACGTAGCCGGGCAGGTGTGTCAGACTACAGCCAGGAGTAAAGGCACCAGGCACTGCAAACAGCAGCACTTTCTTGCCCGAAAAAATATCCTGGGTCGCAATATCCAAGGGACCTTTGTCGCCCATGGTCTTGAGTGTGCAATCGGGTATCTTGTCGCCAGCTTTTATGGCCATGCTGCGCTCCTTAACTTTGGCTTAACGTAAAGTGAGAAGGGATAATAGCAGATGTCAGGTGAAAAACACTGCCCACTCTGTGAATGCCACGATGTCGCTCGCTACCATGAGGATGCGCGACGCGATTATTTACGTTGTTGCAATTGTGCGCTCGTTTTTGTCCCCCCTGCGTTTTACCTGGACAGGAGGGCTGAGCAAGCAGAGTACGATCTGCACCAAAATTCCATAAATGATGCGGGATACCGGCAGTTTCTCTCACGGCTGGCTACCCCGCTGCTACAGCGCTTGCCAGATGCGGCAAGAGGGTTGGATTTTGGCTGTGGCAATGCGCCTGCACTCGCCGATATGCTGCGCCAAGCGGGCTGCCACGTGGCGCTCTATGACACGTTTTATGCGCCGGAAAAAAGTGTGCTCGACGCCCGTTATGATTTCATTTGCGCAACAGAGGTGGTGGAGCACTTGCATCAGCCCGGTCGAGAGCTGCAGCGCTTGTGGTCGATGCTGAAGCCAGAGGGTTGGATGGGAGTGATGACGAAGCTTGTGAAAAGTCACGATGCGTTTGTCAGCTGGCACTACAAGAGAGACCCGACACACGTGTGTTTTTTTAGTGAGGACACTTGGGTTTGGTGGGCGCAGGAGTTCGGTGTGCGTCTGGAAAGACTGGGTGCCGATGTAATTATGTTGCAGCGCTGACGGTCGGTCTGTGCGGAACTCATGCTCAATGGGACTGAACCCAATTCTTGTTGCGTTGCTCCCTTCTTCTTATGAGTCGACGCTTTCTCCATCTGCCAGCATATTGAGGAAGATGTTCTCGCAGTCGTGATAGAAGCGCAGCTCATCATCACCGAGATAGGGTGCGATCATCGTCAGTAGCTGCAGGACTCCCTGATGGATGGTGACTTGTGGCGCGCGAGTGTCGTTGAGCAGTGCATCGTAGTTCAGCCAGAAGGTCAGATTGAGTGTCATGTTATCAGCCAGTCCGAGTAGCTGCTGGTCTTTGGCATTGATGACTTCCTGATCGAGGAGTGTGTGGCAAATAGCGTACAGTGCAGCACGCTTCAGTTGTATAAGGCGCTTGAATCGCCGGCGGATATCCGGGTAGCGTTCCAGTATGTTATCCAGGTTGTGATAGAGGAAGCGGTACTGATACATCTCCTCCAAAACAACATAAAGATAATACCAGTTGTCTTCTACGCTGCCTGCTTTGGTGCTAAGAGGGGATTGTATGGGTGCGCTCAAGGTATCGCTCAATGCCCTTTCATATTGCTGAAACAGCTCGGAGATGAGTTGGTCTTTGCCTTTGAAGTGATAATAGAGGTTGCCTGGACTGATATCCATTTCGTTGGCTATATCGATTGTGGTGGTGTTGGCCTCGCCCTCCTCATTGAACAGAGCAAGGCTGGTATGAAGGATTCTGTCCCGTGTTTTCACAGAGTTGGCGTATCAGGATTTACTGGATTTCGCTGACTTCTTGGCCCGCACTCTGCTGCGGCTAGCGGGCGCTTTCTTCGCAGGCGTTTTTTTCTTTGCGGGCGTTTTTTTCGGGGCGGGTGTCATGCGTGTTGATGTCGCTTTTTTCTTTATTGCCTTTTTGCGAACTGTCTTGGTGGCTTTGGTCGCAAGAACACCCTCGTCTGTTAATGCCCGGGTAAGTTGGTTTACTTTACGCGTGAGTTGGTCGACTTTTTTTTGTAGTTGCTCGATTTCTTCCATGCGCACTGGTCGCTGGTTGTGGAAATTATCCCGTACCCGGCCGATACGCTCTTCCACTGATTGCCTGGCAGCTACGGTGCTTTCCCTCGCTTCCTCTTCAAGCGCAGCACCCGCCTTCACCAGGTCGCGGAACATTTTGGGTGGTTCCATTGCTTTTTCTATGCGTCCCTGTGCCTCTTCCACCGCTTTACCATAGGCGCCCACCCCGGCCAGCCAGATATGTTTGGCGATATCGCCTGCCTTATTTTTGTCATCACTCATATGCTTGGCCGTCCCGCCCAATATGTCAGTTGTTCAGGTTATTCCCTTTCTCCCATTAAAACAGAAAAGTTTGGTAAAAAAAGCGGGGATCATTATCCGTTGTATGAACATGCGAGAGTTAAGTGACAGGCAGGGGCAAGAAGTCCTGATGCCACGCCATGAGTAGTGCTGCCTCGGCGACCTAATGCCGCACCGGCAGGCGTTAAATCCTGGACAAAAAAAGGGCCACACGAGGTGACCCACAAAAACCCCTGCAGGGCAGGGATGCGTTCTCCTGGATGGATACAGATCAGGCAGCCGATTTCAGGCCGACAGATTCTTTGAGTTCGCCGAATCGGGCGCGTGCCTTGTTCAGTTGCTGCTCAAGCTTCTTGCGGTCGGTCAGGTTGTCGAGCTTTGGGATATCCAGATCGTCCAGCGCAACCTTTGCTTCTTTCTCTACCTTCTTGCCACGCTTGACCAGTTCCTTGTAGGCCTTGTCAGCATTTTTTCGGCGAGTTTCGACACGCTTTTGAAGGCCGTCCAGGCGTTCTTGTACGCGATCGTACGCTTTTCCATAAAAACCGAGGCCTGCCAGGAAGACATCGCGGCCGGTCTCCTGAGCGTTGTCGGCGAAGGTCTTGCTGGCCTTGGTGGGCGCAGCGCGACGAGCAGCTGGCTTGCGCTTGGCCGCGGGCTTGCGCTTCTTGGTGGTCTTGCTGGCGGTGCCAGTGGTTTTTGTCTGAGCCATGATGGATCTCCTTGTCATGCCTGTGTTGGCAGGTGTTTTCGCTGATTGAGGCGTACAGTACGGTAAAAAATTAGAATAAACATACTAGATGGACGAACTTGGCTGATCCGCGCAAAATGGTGCCTCGCCGCGGCCTGAAGGCGCATTGAAAACGTGAGCGGTCTGCCCGGGGTGGCGCTGCGTACATTAGAAATCGGTTTTTACTCGCTGGTGTAGACTGGCGATGATGGTCAAGGGATAGGGTTAAATGGTGGGCAAATGGCTTTAAAAACGTCGGGTAGGGGGGTTGCAGCGGCACTGGTTATGGTGGTGGGCGCTGGTGTGTCTTACGGATTGCTGGTGGGTAAATCGCAGCCCGAGCCCAGCGTGCCAAAAGATACAGCGTCCCCCATGGTGAGTGTGATGGTGGTTAACCCGAAAGTGCATGCGTTGTCCGTGGAGACACAGGGCACAGTGCGGCCCCTGCGGGAGATTAACCTGGTGAGCCAGGTAGGGGGCAGGGTTGAGCAGGTCTCGCCCCGGTTCGCCGAAGGCGGTTTTTTTGCCGCAGGTGAAGCCCTGGTCAAGGTGGAGGACATCGACTACCAGTTTGTCATCGCCCGAGCGGAGTCTCAGGTAGCAGAGGCGCAACAGCGTGTTGCCGAGGAGAAAGGGCGCGCCCTGCAGGCCGGTAGGGAGTGGCGTGACCTCGGCAGTGAGCAGGGCAATTCATTATTCCTGCGCAAACCTCAGGTGGCCGCCGCGGAAGCACTGCTGAAAGCCTCGGAGGCGGACCTCGAGGCAGCGCGACTCGACCTGTCCCGCACCTCCATATCGGCGCCGTTTAACGGGCGCATCTCGGAAAAATATGTCGATATCGGTCAATTTGTCTCTCCCGGTACCGCGATTGCTATGGTGTATGACACCGATGTTGTGCAGGTTCGCCTTCCCTTGACCGACCGTCAGGTTGCGCTACTCGACCTACCCCTGAGTTACGATAACCAGACTGTTGGTGAGATGAGCCAGGCGGCCGTGGTGTTGCGCAGCCGCTTTGCGGGTCAGGACTGGGAGTGGCAGGGGCGTCTTGTGCGCACCGATGCCAGTATCGATGTCGACAGCCGGGTGGTGTACGCAGTGGCGGAGGTAGACAAGCCGTTCGCGCGAACGCAGGGCAGTCAGCGACCGCCGCTGTCACCGGGCATGTTTGTGCACGCAACAATCAGTGGGCGACCGCTGGCGAATGTCACCCAACTGCCGCGCAACGCTCTGCGCTCCGGGGCTTGGGTGATGGTGGTCGATGATCAACAGGTTGCTCGGACGAGAGAGGTGGTGGCTCTGCAAAGTGATACCGAGCACGCTTGGGTACAGGGGCTGTCCAGTGGTGACAGGGTCATGGTCAGTGAGCCGCGGAATATTATGGCGGGCACCAAGGGCACGGTGAAAATCGCCGAGCTGGCCAGTGGTGCGCTGTGATGCCTGGTCCGATTCGCTGGTTTGTCAACAATCCGATTGCCGCCAACCTGCTAATGGTGTTTTTGCTCATCGGCGGAGCGCTGGCGATTCCCTCATTGGACAAACAGTTCTTCCCCGGGTTTGAGTTGAATACCGTTAGTGTGAGCCTGCCTTACCCCGGTGCTGGGCCCAGCGAAGTGGAGCAGCAGATTTGTATGCGCATTGAGGAGGCGATTCATGACCTCAACGGCGTCAAGGAGATTCGTTCCACTGCAAGGCAGGGCGTGGGAACCGTGCTGGTCGAGGCGGAGGGTGGGTATGACATACAGCGACTCAGCGCTGAGGTGCGGAGTCGGGTGGATGCGATCACCACGTTTCCGGCGGAGGCGGAGCGCCCGGTAGTGACCGAATTGGCGCATCGTCACCAGATGGCGGTCGTAACGTTGGCAGGGGATCTCAGCGAGCGTGAACTGAAAGAGCTCGGTGAGCAGCTGCGCGATGACCTGTCGTCCCGTCCACATATTTCTGTAGTGGAATTAAAGCAGCCTCGCCCCTACGAGTTATCGGTTGAGGTATCGGAATTCACCCTGCGTCGTTACGGACTCACCTTTGCGCAGGTGGTGGAAGCGATCAGGAATTCGTCCCTGAACCTGCCGGCGGGAGTCATTAAGGCCAATGACGGCGATATAC